>Ga0308159_1000311_pt1 | contig 134537 bp, 129 predicted proteins | sample PhyCR1_FD_201040 | JGI IMG/M metagenome (GOLD analysis project Ga0308159, IMG submission 201040) | Phyllosphere microbial communities from UC Gill Tract Community Farm, Albany, California, United States - DLSLC.R1 | ecosystem: Host-associated > Plants > Phyllosphere > Unclassified | place...
GGCCCAAACGGCATTACGAACGTCTATGTCACTGACTAAGCTAATTCGCGCTTTCGCCCGCTGATTCCATAGGCAACCCTCGCGACTCTCAGTTTTCGAGGTGTTTAGCGCGTTTTCACACAGCCTAGACCCAAAGCGGACATCCATTTAAATTGCAGGCTAGCGCTGCCGTGCGGCCCGCGCCACCACACTGGAATTGAAGGTCAGGCCGCTTCAATTTTTGTTACAAACTACGAGAACGAACGCAGACCACCCAATTGATGAGCGGGGTACTCAGTAGCGTCCCCCGATAATTCACGACCGACATTTAGGAGGTGTAACGACAAACGGCGTCGGTCGCTCCCAATTGAGATGCCCTGGTAATGCATGATGGCTAGAACCCACCCCCTAAACTCCGACCAGCGTGCAAGCAAACGGCCTATCAATTTGCGGATGGTGCAGGTCCGCGCCTCAAGCGTCTCTGTCATCCTGCGCACAGGTCGGCAGAGATGGGAACACAAGCTGACAATTGCAGGCGTACAGTTAACACCGCGCGGAGGCTTCATGCGGTTCGCCAGGGTTACAGATGGCACACAGTGTTTGGTAGAATAGATGGCATATTGCCGGGTGTCGGCCCGCCCGCTTGGGATGCCGGATTTCAGCATAGCGATCCGCGTTACAACGTCGATAATCCCAGCCTTGAGCACACGGTTCACTTCCGACTATCTGTTCATGCAAGCAAGCATCGGACACGGTACCTTAGCCGCAATTTCAAAATAAGATGCCACCGCATGGCCTTTTTTCCAACGACTAGGTCAAAGCAGCAGGGTTCTGGACCAGGACATGGAGCAGTGAAAATTGAGCGGTAATAAAAAAAAAACGTCTAAACCTGCACCAAAAGATAATCCGGCGACGAGCTTTAAACGAGTGCTTCATAGTGCTCGGGATCTCAGATATGGCGTAGGACTAGCGAGAGCATCGGCTGAGCCAAGTCAGATTCCTGGCATTGTGAAGACGTTGGGTAGCCAGCAGATTTACAAAAATCTGTTTGCACCGGTCACTTTTCCTAAGCGTCTTAAAGATTATCCAGCCCGCAGGCGCCTCAAGAGAATTTCAACCACAGGGGAGATCATCTGGGCTGCATCTGTGCTCGGACTGTTCACGGAAGAGCTGGCACGATTTGTTAATTTAAAGTCCGAGTTCCATCATCACTTCTATAACGGTCGCTATGAGCTGGCGGAAACTGTTCTCGAAAGGATTCATGATGCCTTTGGCTATTCTTTATGGCTAATCCACAGTAAGCTAAATCTGCTTCAAAACGCTAAAGGGTTGAAGGCGCAGAAAGATTTCCTGGAGGAATTGCTGTCCGCCGGCAGCCCCAGCCAAATCGTTACATGGGTCTCGTATTATCTAAGCCTACAAGCTGAAGCAACGGTATCATTTACGGATTTTAGCGACGAAGTCAATCATATGATTGGCACCGGTGAACTGAGCGACTTCGTTATTAGAAAGCTGCTGCCTGTGGAGTCAAACCTAATCGTCGACCCCGCCACGCCCATCAGCTGGGACGAGCCACACTGCTTGATAGATAGGTTCGAAACGCTGATTGCGATGAGCATCCTGCACTATGCGAGAAATGGCAAGTTGGGAACTTCAGACATGCTCAGCGCGTTTACACAACTGGAGAAAATTGGAGATCTTCGTGTAGGCAGGATTCTGCGAATCGCACGAGGAGAGCGTGAGCCGGCAAACGCAAGTTTCATATTTTGGGCAGATCTTTACACAGAAGGTAACTATGAAGCGGTAATCGACGGAGAGTCTGAGATCCTTGAGCTTGTTGCAAGAGCGTACGCCTGCTCAAGTGTACAGCCAGTCTTATCTAAGCCTACCTCAATCAAACAGACCATCATTCAATTGATGTTGAGAAGTTTGACATTTAGCTCCGACCGAGGTCAGTCCGATAAAGCTTTGAAAAAAATGGCGCTCACATGCTCCGGTCATCACTATGCTGATCAGATTGCGGCCTTTCTGAGGCGGGATCATGCCGCAGTGTTCACTAGCACGCTCTCGGATCTTGAAATAATCAATGCGTTAACAGGCCCTGAAGACAACCCGTGGAGTACGTCAGTTTTTAATATTTTTACGGACTTCGACTGGGCATATGCTCTCCGGGAGCGCTTTCCGGAGTCCTCTGCGTTGGCATTACGCAGTGTAATAAAAAACGGCAGCGCAGCGCCCCTACTTGCTCACATGGAACTTCCGGGCTATCGACTCGCAGCTTATGAAGGCCACGCCAGTATGGTCGGCGGTAACTACTCAGATGCTATACATTGCTACAAACGAATGGCGTTATCTCATGTGAAATACGTCAGCGACTCGGCTCGTATTTTCTTATTTGATGCATATATGGCGATGGATGATTTTCAGTCCGCCATGTATTTAGTAGTTGATCATTGCATGGAGTCACCATCGGCGGCGCGCGCATACCCAGTGGATACGCTGGTCACGACCTGCGCTGCTCAAGCAGCCCTCAGAGAGGATATTGGTCTAGCTATATTAATATTCATCGCAATAAAAAACAATATAGGAAAGTTTGAAAGAGATCTTTCAGATACCTACGAGAATGTTCTTGGCGCATTTGGTGTTGCTCGCCCCTCGGATTTAGTCGCGTTAATATCCGAACAGAACTCTGCCTACTTCATCTTCTTCCTAAAGAACGTCTGCGTGCCTCGGTTGATGGACGACACCACGCTCTTTGAATCGCTTGATGAAATTGATAGTGAACGAATCTTGGTATGCCAGCAACTTCTACAGCTTGATCCGCTGAACGAACAATCTTATCTCAGCGAGATCCGAATTATCACTCGCGATAATAATGTGGCTAAGCTTCTGGAGCAGGTTCAAAGCAGCAAAATATTTGTGGATGAGGATGGAATAAAACAGGTTTTGGAATCAGGCCTGGTAAGCTCATTTGGGCGCTACAAAGAGCTACTGAATTCACCCACGCTCGCCTATCAGGCCGAGAAATTATCCAAGTTATTGCTGGAGATGATCAACAGTACCAATAATACCGATATCAAGAGTCTCAAGCTCCCAGCAACGGAATTGGAGGGGTTGTTCAGATCGATGTTGATGGAATGTGTTTATCAGTTCGCCTTCAACCCCGCCTACGGACTTGATACGCACGTCAGCACCACTATCCGCCATGGATCGTTTGAGGGCCATTTGCGCGGTCCTCTCGCGATCGAGGACCTGCTTTGCATAAAATCCGGTAGTGAGTATTTCCTCTCAAAGAGCTGGAGCGCCATGCTGTGTGATTGGGACGAGCCTGATGCAGGCCGGGTTTTGAAGGCACTAGGGAAATTTACCAGCGCTTTTGAAGACTTAATCGCAATCTATTTGAAAGAAAAGCTACACATGAAAACGGTAGATTTGCCTCAAGGGCTTTTTGGTTTTGATGCAGCATCAAGAATGTCGGGTAAAGTCATGGATACGATCACGACTAGCACTGATTTCGATACACTGTGCGACAAGCTAATATCGTATTGCTGGGACCTCACAGAGATCTCGCTAAACAATATCAGGCGGGATTTGAAACACAACCTCACTGCGCAGATGTCGTCCCATTTCGAAACATTATTACACTCAATCGAGCTCGAGAACACATACCACCGGGTTGCGCCACTAATCGACTCAATCGTAAGAGCACGCACAGCATTCCAAGTTGCGGTCACAGATGTTGCCGAATGGTTTAAACGTCCAAGTAATTTGGCTCGCGATCCTTTTGACTTAGAGTTGGCGGTTCACGTCGCGATGCAGCAAATCAAGAATTGTTACGTCAAGACTCCCATTGTTCCAACTCTAGACATCAACGTACCCTACAAGATTGACGGCTCGATGCTTGACGGACTGTGCGAGATATTTTTTATTCTCTTGCAGAATGCTATCATTCACGGTGGCGTCCAGAACGAACCTATTGCGATCACTTTGAACGCAAAGTCGGAGAAATCTAAACTGATCATTGAGTGTTCGAATAAACTCAGCGACAACGTTTCGATAGAGGATAGACGAGAAATTGCATCCCTAGCCATGAAGTCATATGAACGTGACTCTGCCCTACGCAGCGCCCGCAAAGAGGGCGGCTCTGGGTTGTCTAAGGTGTGGCGGATTGCTGAATATGACCTCAGGGCAGGCCATGAATTGACGTTATGCGTTGGGGATGGCGGCATTTTCGAGACCAATCTAGTGCTCACCTCAAGGTAACTGTATGAGAATTTACATCGTCGAAGACAGCCCTATCAAAGCAAACAACCTTGTTACTTACGTGAGCGACTTGCTTGGCGATGCGCAAGACATTCATTTATACGTAAGTTTTCAAAGTGGGCTCAAAGCGATCGAGGCAAACCCGCCTGATACACTCATTCTCGACATGACGTTGCCGACGTTCGACAGGCGGCCAAATGCACGCGAGGGGAGGCTTAGGCCGCTCGGCGGATACGACATCATGAGAAAACTAAAGCTTAAAGGGATCTACACCAAAATTATTGTCGTGACCCAACTTGAGTCGTTCGGCGACGATGAAGATGAGGTGAGCTTTAAAGAGATCACCGCCCAATGTCATCGTGAATTCCCAGACGTCTTTTTAGGGAGCGTTTATTATGATCAAAATGGCACAAATTGGCGCCCTCATTTGCAAAAATTATTGGCACTGGTGAATCTAGATGATTAAAATTCTACTCGTTGACGATGACAGTGAAAAACACCGTGTAATCACTAAGGTCGCTCTAGAAGTTCCCGGGGTAAATGAAGACCAAATAGACCACGTTTATGACGTCCTGGCGGCGAAAAAAGCCATCCGTACCAATCGGTATGATTTGGTTATCCTAGACATCAACTTGGCCCGAAACTCTAACACCGGCCCCGAAGTCGGGGCAGGTTTGGATGTTCTCCATTTTATAAAAAACAATAACCATGCGAAGCGACCAGGGTGTCTACTCGGACTAACTGCTTTTGACGACGGTGCTGACGTCGCCGCATCTGAGTTTTCATCACCGTTATGGAAACTAATGCGTTTTTCTTACACTGACATTTCCTGGCACCATCCGTTAAAGGAAGCTTTGATTTATTTGCAAGGCCTTAATAAGCCACCTTTCGCCAATGACGGAAAGAACTATCATTACGACTTGGCAGTCTTCACCGCGATACAGGAGGAGTTAGACTGCCTGCTATCGTTTGGGAATTGGACAAAGGTAAGTGTTCCGTATGATCATGCCGATTATTATGAGACGGTGCTCATCGGACCTGATGGAAGCTTGAGGGCTGTGGCCACTGTTGCTCCAAGAATGGGAATGCCATCGGCTGCAGTTGCTGCGTCTAAATTAATACATACTTTCCGACCCAAATATCTGGCAATTGCCGGCATTTGCGCCGGCGTAAGAGGTAAATCACGCCTCGGGGATATTTTGATTGCGGACCCCTGCTTCGATTGGGGAAGTGGCAAGTGGCAACGTGAACTGGATACGAACACGCTAAGATTTCGCCCGGCGACTTACCAATGGCGTCTGGACGAATCATTACGAGCCGCAGCGAAGTCAGTTGCAGCAGATGACCTGTTTCTTAAGAACCTGCATTACGATTACGCGGGAAATAAACCTAATCACCAGCCTCAAGTATTTATAGAGGCCATGGCAAGCGGTGCGTCCGTTCTTCAGGCAACTTCTTTAATGAGCGACGTTCGTGATCTGCACAAAAATCTCGTTGGAGTCGAGATGGAAAGTTATGCTGTGTTTACTGCTGCGCAGCATGCGGCTGAACCGCGTCCGATGTGTATTTCCATAAAATCAGTTTGCGATTTTGGCGATGAAACCAAATCCGACGATGTGCACCATTATGCTGCCCATACTAGCTGTGCATTTCTGATTCAACTAGCTAAGCTGGCCTTGGTAGAGCCTTCAGTATAAAGGCGGTGATTACACGTATAACTGCATAGTGTGCGTTAGATTGAACCCAATTTTCTCAGTGGAGACGGCTTCGACATTGCCAGTCGATCCACCAGTCCTTATTTCTTCAGCAGGCTGGTGGGAAAGCTGGCGATAATTCGACGGCTCCTCTCACGGGCGAATTCTTGATCTTCTTGAAGGCTCATCAGTCTCTGGTTGGCTGTGCAAGGTGTTTGAAGTCAGCCGTTCGTGCTACTACGCCCAGCGCCTTAGGCGCCGAACACCTGATGTCAAACGGCCTCGTTTGCGCAGCCGGGTGAGCGAGCTGTTCTCGCAAAGTCGCAGTGATGCGGGCAGCCGCTGCATCCCGTAGCTGATGCGTGACGACGGTGAGCAGCTCGGTCGATTCAAAGTGCGCAGCCTGGTGCGCGAGCTTGACCTCGTCAGTAAACAGTCCGGATCACATGCCTATAAACGAGCGACGGTTGAACGGGTTGATCTAGTGGTCAACTAATCCGGACACGACTCAACCCCGTGAGCAGCTACGTCACCGGGCAGGCTTTGTAGTCTTTGGTTTTTGGTTGTAGCAGTCTGTCTTCAGCCAATGTCTGTGGAGGCCGCAATTCGATGCGGTTCTGAAACTCGTTACAGATCTGCCGGACGAGCCATTCGACGTGGTCGCGCATCCTGTCTTACACCCGGCTGACGCGCTTTATTTCAATGACCCGCAATTCCTCGCCGCACGGTCTGCCGATTTACGCGGCCGCTTGGCGCTACGAGTGATGGCACTCCGCAGGTGGCGTTACGCCGAGGATCCGGCCAGTTCACGGATCGAGATACCGAGTGGTGGTATCGTCACAAAGATAATGTTGAACAGTTACAACCCATTCAACGGGGTGCAGATGAGGAACCTAGTTTAGAGAGAGTGCATTCGCAGTCTTCGACTCAAAGAAGCTGACTATTGATGAGCGCGCTGGCCTTTCAGGGCAGTGATCTGACGAGGAGAAAGCTGCAAGAAACGGCAGACCGTGAATGTCCGCTTCTGGCTGAAAGCTGCCCAAATTCAGCGAAAGATCAGCGACTGATGTGCCGCGCCGCCTGTGCGTGCGCCTTCCCCCACGGCGATTGCGACATTGCCGGCGCCTATCGCTGCATCACCGCAGGCAAACACTCCGCAGATGTTGGTTTCACGCATCGCATCGACCTTGATGAATTCGCCAGTCGGACCGACTTCAAATTCACAGCCCAGTTGAGCTGCCAATGGGCTGCTCGTGCGAGTTCTGGGCTGGGTGAACAATCCTGCAAATTTGATCACCCGCCCGCTGGCGAGGGTTACATCGGCTTGTTCTCCGCCGACCGACAAGACTGGCTCGTCGATTACCATAACCCCACGCTTGGCCAGACTGGCCAACTGATCGGCGTCCGGCTCGAACACCCCGTTGAGCAAGAGTGTGGTGGGCCCCCAGTCGGGCAGCATCAGGGCATGGTGGATAGCTAGTGGCGATGCCGCCAATACTCCAATTTGTCCACCGTCCAGTTCATATCCATGGCAATACGGGCAATGAAACACTCGCTGCCCCCAGCGCTCGGACACCCCGGAAACCTCAGGCAGCTCATCCACTACTCCTGTGGCCAGAACCAAACGCCGCGCTGCGAATTGTTCCCCGCTCTCGACGGTAACCGTAAAACCAGCGTCGCTCGTACTCGCCTGGATGGCGGGTTGGGAAACCCACTCCACCGTTGGGTACGCCAGCAGTTGGTCACGTGCTTCGCTGACTATCGTGCCGGGATCGCGACCGTCCTGGCCGAGAAATCCATGTGAGTGGCTGGCAAATCGATTGCGTCGCCGCCCTGCATCAATGACCAAAACCTGGCGGCGTGCACGTGCCAGTTGCAAGCCTGCGGATATACCGGCATAGCTGCCGCCTACGATGATCACGTCATAAACCATGGATCAGCCCCTCTGAATTTTTGACGGTTGAAGAAGTCTAGACACAACGTAAGTTACGAGATATTGATGTGTCAACAGTCTCGTAACTTTTACTGCGTCGAGAGATACTCTCCGACAGTAATTCAGGAAACCACACTACATGAGAAATGACACTCGGCTATCGCGCATGCTGCACGTCTTGATCCACATGGCGCGCCATGACCAGCCCTCCACATCCGATTCCATCGCTCAGATGCTCGGTACCAACCCGGTGGTGGTTCGACGGACCATGGCGCTGCTCAAGGAAAAGGACTACGTGCGCTCAGAAAAGGGGCACCGGGGTGGGTGGACGCTTGCGAAACCGCTGTCGGATATGACGTTACTGGACATCCATCATGCCTTGGGTTCTTCCTCGCTTTTCGTCATTGGCTTGTCGACCGACCATCCCCAATGCCTGGTCGAACAAGCGGTGAACGCTACGCTGACCGACGCATTTGATGCGGCGCAGGCTTTGCTCATAAATCGTTTGGGAAGCGTCACGCTTGAGCAGTTGGCCAGTGATTTCGAGCGGCGATATCAGAGTCTTTAAACCTGTAAGACCTGTAACCCTGCGTGTTGACGCCGACGCCGAATTGCCCCACGTGCCGAGGCAAGACTGATCCATCTCCAAACCTGCACAAATCCAGCACAGACAATGATTCGCGAGGAGTCAGACTGGGTCAGTAAAATCTCGGCGACTGGGTCAATTCGGCGTCGGCGCCAACAAGCTGTTGCCCGACAGCGTGGATGACTTTCCTGGACGAATACGATTAAGCGGATGCGCACCTAAGCGTAAGGTATTTTGGATAGCACCGAGGCCCAAAAGCGAGCTTGGCCTGCTCGTTGATCAATTTTCCTTCCTATTCGCTTTGGTGCCACTGCCCTATGCGCTGTGCGTCAGTTCTTCTTTTTCGGCACCCAATCGCCGTCGATGTATTCGCCCTCTTCCGGCTCGACCGGCTTGCCCAGATAAAACAGCGTGCAGGGGGTGCTGTCACTGGTCCAGCCCGGCACGATCTGTAGCAGCTCATGCCCCGCCTGGATCAGCCGGTTGGCTTCGATGACATCACTTACCTCAACGATTTCTTTCACGTGTGCAAAGCTCATACGGACTCCTTATTGCTGCATGGGTGGCCGTTCCAGCATGGCGCGGCCGTTTTCCTAGAGAACTGTGCGGGCATCCGGCACGATCTTGAATGACTGAAATGCCAGCCTTGCCTTGAATACAACGGCGTTTGGAAAATGGGATTTAACGCTTTGTCTGACCGATTCAATAGGCTTCTTGCACAACGGCCCGAGGATCACCTCTGCTAGTTGAACATCGCCACTAATTGGCCAGAAATGATGCGACCCATCAGTTGAGGCATCTTTCAAATTTACGAAACGACGGTGTTCCTCCTCATACCGCCATCCTCCTGATTTGGTGCACAGCAACTGCTGTTGCAGTTCCTCGCTCAGTTCGTCTGGGATTGGTGTGGGGCCTAGCGCGGCGAGGATTCGTTCGTCCTGGTAACTGACTTGCTGGACCATGCTGCGGTAAACGTTGAATCCCAGACAAATTCCTTTGTGCTTCTCGCCGTAGTGGCTCCACATTACAGGCTCCGACCAATCGCCAGCGAAGCACAGTAGGCCCATTGCAGAATGGCTTTCTTCTTTCCAGTTTCTAACGACCTGACGCATTTTATGCTCTTTGAAATTCGCGCCGAGAAGCTCAAAGGGATCATTCAGGTCAGAAAAACGAGAAACTTTGACACGCCGTTTTTCTATGTTGCTGAGAGCGTGCTCAACGCTAGTAAGGTAGTACAAGCGGATCATCGAGTGATCGCCTGGTGGATGGCAGGCTACCGCACTACCCATATCTGATTTGTAGCCTGCGGCGATCCATTCGCCTCTGAACGATTCGTGGGTAGGCATGTTTTTTCCATTTTGTCTGTGAATGTCGGCAACCGACTCACTGAATCGACCACGACAGGCCTGGGACATCGGGCTTATTTGCCCTGTGTCTGCAGCTCTGGTTGCCCCTCTTTACTGGCAAGCCCCACCATCCAATGACCGCCTGGCTCCATGGCTGCAGTTAAAAGATCGTAGGTTTTAATCATGTCGATCAATCCTGAGTGCCCGTACACACTGGGTGAAAATGCTGGGTCGGTTCGCTTTAAGTAGGCCCCCAGCAGGCCGGCTGTCACCTTCCCTTCTGTTGCCCCACTGGCCAACAACGACACAGCCTCTACAACAAACTTGGGCCTCCGCTTATTCACAGGTGATCCAAGATCCTCCTTGCCCGAACCCGTTTTAGGAGAACAGTCAGACGGGGTATCCAAGGTGGTGGCCGCTATTGGCTCCGCTGCGGGAGCCGGGCGGCTCCACTCGAAGAACTGGTCACTTGCATTCCGTAATGCGTCAGGTGTTTTAGCCTCACCAACAATGCACACTGATGCGCCACGCTCGCGGAGCTTGCGGCAAAGATAAGCGAAGTCAGAATCACTAGTGACCAGGCAGAACACATCAGCTCTATGGTCAAAAAGCGCTTCAAGTGCATCAAGGGCAAGGGCTATGTCGGATGTATTTTTACCAGAAGCGTATTGGTACTGCAGGCAGGGCGTGAAAGCCTGGCGCACCAGAGCTTCCTGCCATTTATTGGCGAGAGTGGCATGGTTGCCATATCCACGTCGCAGAACGATTCGGCCAAACTGTGCACCTACTCGGAGCGCATGCTCTAAAACGTCAGGTGAAACATTGTCGCAGTCCAGCAGCACGGCAACGCGTGCTTCACCAGGTGTAGAGTGAGCGGTCATCTTAGATTTCCCTTACACGGCGTTGTTGATGCCGTAGACAAAAAAGCGGGCTTCCTTGTACTCGGCAAATGGTACGCTTGCTGCTTTGCAGGCGCTGTAAGCGCTGGTGAATTCGGCGCGTCCCTGGGCCGCTTCAACGGCACCGATCAACAGGTCTGCTTTTTCGCGGGTCATGGTCGAATTCCTAGATGTTTGAAAGCCTAGAACGAACCATGCTCATGACAGCCTCATTCAGCTGCCGCAGCTTCGCAGCTGTCGTTTCGCTCACGGGCAATCCTTCCGGATCGGCTAGGTCGGTCAGGCCGCCTAAACGGTCGATCTGAGCATGAATATCCCCACGCTCAACATCTTCCTCTCCGGCACGTTCAGATTTGATGAGCCATTCCAGTTGGGCAATTTCTCGCTCAACAAAAGCGATTAGCGCCTGTTCCCAGTTTTTGGTCATGGTACGTCCAGATTGATTTACGTCCGCAAGGATCGCGCTCTGATACCGCCAAGGCCCGCATGGGGCGGGCTGATGGGGCAGGACGTTTTCCTTGCTGTTTAAACGCAAAAAAAGGCGTTGATTTGTTATGGCCCTACGTTCGTCCCGTATGCCTTGACGTCATACGCGTAGGCCATTTGAGCAAGAAGTGAGTGCGATTGTGCAGTTTTGCTCCAATCGCCCAAGTCATTGTTGATGTCGGCAAAAATGTAGCCGGTGTTGAAATTGCGAGGAACGGTGTCCGTGAGACTTTGCTGCATACAGGTCCTTTGCGTGGTCATTGTAGGCACCAGCCGTCCCGGTGCATCTTCTTAATTAGCCGAACGTTCGACGGCTAGGCTTGTGGAGTACCTGGGCGGCAGATCCACCGCGTTTTCCTCAGTCGCGGTGCTTGAGGCCCACTGAAAGCCGACAGTTGCGGGACTCAATACTCCCCTGCCTGAAAGGCCAGCAAGCCCGATCCTTCATGCTGGGAGTTTGCCGGACGATCGTCAGTTTGACCTTCTGCGGAGACTCACCGCGAGGAGGGTTAGAGGGGCTGTGATGAAAGGTGACGATGTTGTGAGCGCCCGTTGGGATAAAGTTCTGATCATCGAAGCTGGTTTGACGAGACCCGGGGTTAGGACCCGTGTCCAACGATGTTGGATTCGAGCGTATGACAGAGCTTCTGTCCACCTCTGCGTTCAACACCTGAGCTTTGGATTCCATCGACGCGACTCCTCGGTAGGGCTCCGATCGGGTTGCCCACAGCAAAGCGCTGACTCCAATAACACTGCCTATTGCGAGGCACGCGACAAAACCTTGCATGCCACGCCTGTGGCCTCGTCGGATAATTCGCTCCGGGGCATCACTGAGTTCTGCTTTCATCCATGACCTACCTGTGATCTCTTTTTTGCACATCGGCAACATTCTGGAAGCGTTTATTCCTTCTGAGGCAAATAATCGCTTCGCTCAAGGCCTAAGCGCCGGTCAATTTCTTCGGAATTGCCTTCGGCCAGCAGCATGTCATGGGCAAACTGGCGGGTCATGGCCTTGTAGCGCTCCCACAGAAATCGCTGCTTGACATTCAGCTCACCTATCCCTGGCTCTATTAAGGGGGTAGAGCTCCACCTGGATACGCTCCAAAGGAAACGGCCAATCATGTCGCACTTGCTCGGCGAACCATGTTTGAGTTTTTGCGTGCACCCTCAATACATACTCGATCTCGATGATTGCGTGTCGTCGGGCCATCTTTTGGTAGTGGAGGTTGGTGCGGATCTCCTGAGCATAGTTCGAAGTCATGATCAGGGCCGAGCCCCCACTCCATCAGAAGCAATCAGAACCAATCTCGACAGCCGCGCAGCTAAAGCGGGACGACGGACCTGCATTGAGCCGCCGTCGTTGACTTGTGAGGTGCTGACCTCGTGCCACAGAGCGTCCAGAAGCATGATCGATGACACATCGATATCGAAACGTGCCTTCGCGGGATATCAGAGGCTGCATTTGTGTCAGTTAAAATCAGCACCTTGGGTCAAAATCGCATCAGCGCTAAGAATAATGCCTTTCAAAGCAGGGCAGCGTTAGCCGCTACCGACTGCTTGGATCACTTCGACATGAGGACCTTCCGTTACTACTGCCTGTTCACTTGGCTGAGTGCACAAACCTCGTTGATGAACGGCCAAGCGCTGAAGACTACGTGTGTTCCGAGAGATCATCTATTTTGTGAATTCAGTAGGCTTTTCTCATCTTTTCTGTGACTCCCGTGCTCCGCACTCACAGAAAAGATGACTTTTTCGCAGTGTTTGCTGGGCCTCCCGAATCATCTATTTTGTGAACCTACAGGTTTAAAACCGCTGAAAAACAAAACCCCGGCCGATTCATCATCGGCCGGGGTTTTTTATTTTCAAGCTTCTGTATCTTGAATGGACGCCTGGCAGCTTCAAATCTCTAACAGAGGAATTGCTTCATTCCATAGACAGCCGATCCAGACGCGGTTTCCAAGAGATGCTGTTTCATGGAACTCACAATCGTACGTTCGGGTGTTTCGCGGGTGATACGCAATTGGAGACCGTTGGTCGATAGACTCACACAAGTCACAAACCTTGCGCATACTCAGACCGTCGAGCGATGCCGACGGCGACAGTTATCTGTCCCGACGCAACCAATGGTCGTCGACGCAGTACCCCCGGACGCGACTGAAGTCGTGACGGCATCAGCAGTCATCGTTTTATCCACGCGCCCCCGCATTGCGCATGGTTGATGTGAACCCCCCTTTTGGTTTGCCACTTCCGAGGCAACTCGGTGCGGTAGCTATACCAAAATTTTTGTTCCTGCCTGTTGTACCCCTGTCGCCAGACATCTGGCTCGCAGGTGCCACCTGCCCTCTTCACGCTTTGGGGTCAGTGCCCGGCAAAAATCCCCGACATCTCTATGGCCTACACCGGTGAACATCCGAACGGTCTGCGGCTTTGTTTTGCCATTTTTTCTATCCATTTTTTGGCCCTGGCGCGGAAAAGGATGCGTGAATGATCAACCGGAAAAATCTCCTGACGTTGCTCGTGGTCGTCCCTTTTCCGCTGGCCGCTATGGAAGGCAAGCCGCAGAGTGTTGAACTGGGTGGTTTTGACTTCACTCCGAGCCTGAAGGTCAGCGAGCAGTACGACGACAACTTTCGAACGCTGCCGGACCACGAGGAATCCTCCTGGATAACTTCCGTGCGCCCGACGTTCCTGCTGCAAACCCAGACTCGTACCAGTGGTTATCAACTGGAATACGCGGTCGACAGCCGCACTTATCAGGATCATGCCGACGCCGACCATGTCGATCAGGCGCTCAAGGGCAAAAGCGTCATGGAGTTCGATTCACGAAACCGCCTGAATCTCGAACTTGGTTATCGCCGCGCTGAGGACACCGTGCAGACCGCCGAGCCTCGCGAGAACGACAAGTACACCCTGAAGAACGGCAAGGTCGGTTACACCTACGGCGCCCGGACCGCCCTGAACCAGATCGAAGTTTCAGCCGAGTATCAGGAGCTGCGCTATCGCAACAGCGGCACGCTCAACGACGACAAGGAACATGACACCACCACTTACATAGGCACTTGGTATCACCGGCTCGGTGGCAGCACGCGTGGTCTTGTCGAACTGCGCCACAGTGATTTCGATTATGTGATCAGCAACAGCCCGCGCAACAGCACCGGGGATGCCGCACTGGTGGGAGTCACCCGAGATATCACCGCCAAGCTCAGCGGCAGCGTGCGTGTCGGCTATGAGCGCAAGAATTTCGACAACAGCGACGTCAACGATTACAGCAGCCCGACGTGGGAAGCCAACGTTGAGTACAAACCGCGTACCTACTCCACGTTCTACGTCAACGCGCGCAAGTCCTTCGAAGAAGGCGACGATGGCGCGAACACCGTGCATGACACCAGCACACGCTTGGGATGGCGGCACACCTGGTCACCCTGGATCGCCACTGACGTTCACTACCGCTACGCCGATCTTGAATACCTGGGCGTTGGTGGCCGAGACGACAAGCTCAACACCTACGGCGCCTCAGTCATCTACTCGCCCACGCGCTGGGCGGATATCTCGCTGGGTTACCAGCGCTGGAAAAACGATTCGGATCTGGACGACCAGACCTACACGCGCAACGTGTACATGCTGACGTTCGCCCTGACCCTTTGAGATTCAGCTGCACCGCAGTGGGTCCGTCACGACCCGTTCCATTTCTGTAAAGGAGGTTGTCCCAATGACTGTCCGTCAAATCCTGATCGCCACGATGCTGTGGCTCTGCAGCGCGCCTCTGTTCGCTGCAGCGCAGTACCAGCTCAGTTCAGGCGATGTCATCAACATCAACGTCTTCGGCGAATCGGACTTGAGTTTCAAGGAGATCCGACTGACTGACGCGGGCACTTTCTCTTACCCCTTCATTGGCGAAATCAATGCCAAAGGGTTGACCCCGACGGCGGTTGAAAAGCTGATCACCAGCAAGCTCAAGGACGGTTATCTGGTGGACCCGAGAGTGTCGGTCAGCGTGCTCACCTATCGCCAGTTCTACATCAGTGGCGAAGTGAAGCTGCCTGGTGGCTACCCGTTTCAGCCGGGGCTGACGCTTGACCGAGCGATAGCTGTCGCCGGCGGCCTCACCGAGCGGGCGTCGGACAAGCGCATCAGCATCATTCGAGGGGCCGACCCGAGTCGAAGCATTGCCAAGGCATCGCTGAACACGCTGGTTGAACCAGGCGACACCATTAACATCGATCAGGGGTTCTTTTGACCATGGGCCAGATCAGCATAAGCAGCAGGCGGAACGAGATCTCACGTCACTCCGTAGGCATGCCGGATGAGGACAGGGATTTCATCGACTCGCGCAAAATCGGACAGACGCTATGGGCCAGCAAATGGAGCATTCTGACCATCACCCTCGTCGCGGTCCTTCTGGCGGCCGTACTGATGCAGACGATCACCCCGGTGTATCGCGCCGTGGCATCGCTGGTAATCGAGCCAAAGGGTGCGTCGCTCATTTCATTCCAGCCACTTGCCGATCCGAACAATCCCACCAGTGACTATCTGCAGACCCAGATCAGCCTGATCCAGAGCCGTGGAGTGGCCGAGCGTGCGGTGAAAGAGCTGAACCTGACTGAGCATCCCGAGTTCGATCCGCGCCAGCGGCCATACCTGATGACCCGTCTGAAATCACTGGTCTCGTCCCTGAGCCCGGGATTGTTTCCCGCCAGCTGGAGCGAAGGTGAAGCGTTGACGCCGACGCAGATATTCGATGCAGCGGTGATGGAATTGATGGAACACACTTCGGTGGGCTCGGTCGGTAAGAGCCAGTTGGTGACCATTGGCGTGACACTCAAGGACAAGCAGACCGCCGCCGCTGCCGCCAACGCCTTGGCTCGTGGTTATCTGGACAGCCGACTCGATGCACAGGTCAATGATTCGCTCACCGCCAGCCGCTGGATGGATACGCGAGTGATCGAACTGCGCACGCAGCTGCAGGAGTCGGAGAACAAGCTTCAGGTGTATCGCGATGCGCAGGGTCTGGTGGATGTTGGTGGCGTGACCACGATCACTGCCAACGAGTTGGCCAAGACCAGTGATCGTATGATCGATGCGCGCCGTGAGCGCGCCGAAGCGCAGAGCCAATACCAGCAGGTTCAGTCCATCGGCGGCAAGAGTGCCGGTCAGCTTTCGACGATTCCCGCCGTTATCAATAACCCGGTGATTCAGCAGTTCCAGGCCGATGTGGCGAAGGCGCAGGCCAAGGTCGACGAGTTGTCGCGACGTTACGGCGACCGTCATCCGAAGATGATCGCCGCGCGTTCCGATCTGGCTGCGGCCAAGGCGAGCATGGCGACTCAGGTCAATCAGGTGGTGGCTGGCCTGCAGAACAATTACCAGCTGGCGCAAGCGAACGAGAATGCGCTGCGGGCGTCGGTGAACACCAGCCGCGCGCAGATTCAGGACATCTCGCGCAAGGAGTTCAAGCTGCGCGAACTGCAGCGCGACGTCGACAGCAACCGCTCTCTGTACGAGACATTCGTCAATCGGCTGAGAGAGACGACCGCTACCGCAGACCTGGGTTCGAGTAATGCGCGCATCGTCGATGAGGCAATCACGCCTCTGCAACCCAACACGCCACGCAAGTCGCTGATCTTCTCAATCGCCGCAGCATTGGCTTTTGGCTTCGCTTGCGCGCTGTCGCTGTTGCGCGATGCGATGAAGAACACCGTTAAATCCACGGAAGACGTCGAGAAGAAAATGCACCTGCCTGTTCTTGGTGTGGTGCCGTTGGTGCAGAAGAAAAACCGGGCACGCATCGCACGGCAATTCGAGCGCAACGACGATACGGCGTTTAGTGAGGCCATTAGAACGACACGCACCGGGGTCATGCTCAGCGATATCGAAAGCCGCCGTCATGTCCTGGTGATCACCTCCTCCGTTCCTGGAGAAGGCAAAAGCGCTATCGCGGTCAACCTGGCCTGCGCACTGGGAAGGCTGGAGCGGGTGTTGCTGATCGAGGCAGATCTTCGGCGACCGACACTGGCCAAGAATCTGGGTCTGAGCAATGGCCAGATAGGATTGGCGAATCTGGTCGACGGCAGCGCGCGCAGCGGCGAGTGCATTCAACAGGTGGGCGATATGGATGTTCTGCCCGCCGGGGCGGTGCCCTCCAACCCCTTGGAGTTGCTGGCGTCGCCACGCTTCACCAGCTTCCTGGATTGGGCCAGGCCGCGTTACGACAGGATCATCATCGACTCCCCTGCCAGCCATTCGGTCAGCGATGCGGCGTTGCTCTGCGCTCTGGCCGATGCGGTGCTCTACGTCGTCAAATCTGACAGTACGTCCACACCGGTGGTACAGCGTGGGGTCGGGCAACTGCTGCGCAACGGCGCGCCTGTGATCGGCGTCATCCTCAACCAGGTCTCGGCGATCAACGCGCGCTACGACCATCAGGGCTATTACGGCTATCTGCCGGGCGAGGCCTATCAGGCAAAGGTGTAACGGGAACGGCGAAGGTCGCTAAAAGGAAATCATCAGCTCAGCCTGGGCAACGTCTTACAGGCCATGCGACGAACGCTTGGGAGTATCACCATGCTTGCTCGACGCTTACATCCTTCGGTCAATCGAAGGGGCTTGACGTTCTGGGCCCAGTGGTCAAGTGCCACGGTCCTGTCGACTCTTGTCATCTGCCTGCTGGTATTTGACCAGTTTGGCTACATCGCTACCGAATACAGAGTGCTCCTGCTGCTCGCTGTCCTCGCCTCGGTGCCCATCTACACGGCGCTGCATGTGTACCACAAACGCTACGGCTATGGTCTGGGCCTGCTGCGTTTGCTGGCGGCGTGGTCGTTGCTGATGGGGGCGCTGTCGGCGGTGGTTCTGGTCTGTCTGGAGTACGTCGACCTCGATCAGGATCTGTTGGTGAGAATGGCCATTTTCGGCTTCCTGGCGCAGGCGTGCAGCTATTTGCCCCTGCGCTATCTGACCAACCTCCACGCCCGCTGGCTGCGTTACGAACGCACTGCCGTGATTGTCGGTACCTGCCCGTTGGCGTATAGCCTGGCGCAACGGTTGCGCGAACGGGTGCCCATACTCGGGATGGTATCGACCGGCGATGAGGCGATTGAGCACATTGCACACGACAGTGATTTACCTGTGCTCGGCACCCTGCCCGGCCTGAATGATCTGGTGACACGCGACAGCATCAGGCGCGTGTACATCGCCATGCCGCTGAGCAAGGCGGCGCAAATCGAGGCCATTTACCTGGCCCTGCTCGACCTCAATGTCGACGTGGTGTGGATTCCCGATTTCAGCAGCATGATGCTGCTCAATCAGTCCATTTCCCAGATCGAACAATTCCCCGCGATCTACCTGAACGAGACCCCGCTCAGTTCCCATCCGGCGGCAGCCTTGGGCAAGGAGTTGTTTGATCGGGGCCTGGCGCTGGTGGCGTTGATCATCCTGTTCCCGGTGATGCTTGCGGTGGCGCTTGCAGTGAAGCTGTCGTCGCCGGGGCCGGTGTTCTTCCGCCAGCCACGCCATGGCTGTAATGGGCTGGTGATCATGGTGTGGAAGTTTCGCTCCATGCGCCTTCATGACGATACCGAGGTCAGGCAGGCAACACAGCATGACTCACGCATCACCCGCGTCGGAGCGTTCATCCGCCGTACGTCTATCGATGAGTTGCCGCAATTGATCAACGTGTTGCGCGGGGAAATGGCGATGGTCGGACCACGTCCCCACGCAGTCGCCCATAATCACTATTACGGGGACAAGATCATGGCCTACATGGCCCGACACCGGATCAAACCGGGGATCACCGGGCTGGCTCAGATCAGCGGTCTGAGGGGGGAAACCGAGACGCTGGAGAAGATGCAGCAACGGATCGAAAAGGATCTGGCCTACATCAATCACTGGTCGCTGTGGCTCGACCTCAAGATCCTGGTGAAAACGCCTTTTACCCTATTCTCACGCAATATCTATTGAGCGCCGCGTCACGCGAAGGAGATGGGCATGGCAGATCCCGAATTGACCGCCAACGATTTGCCCGGCACGGGATGGCGTGGCGCGGTTCGGCAACTGTGGCGGGCGAAGCTGGTGCGCAACATCGTTACGACGATTTCCGGCAGTGCTGGCGCCCAGGCAATCAACCTGGCATTGATTCCGCTGATCATGCGCATCTACGGCCCCGAGGCGTTCGGGGTGGTCGGCACGTTTCAAAGCCTGACGATCATCCTCATCCCGTGGTGCGCGCTGACATATCCGATGGCAGTCGTGTTACCGCAGTCCGAACGCGATGCCCGTGGATTGATTCGTCTGTCGTTGTGGGTGGCGGCGGCGATCTGCGGTGTCACGGCCTTGCTCTTGTATGGCTGGGGTGAGGCAGCGTCTCGTGCACTGGGCATCGAACTGTTGATCCCCTACTTGATGCTGTTGCCGATTGTCATGTTCAGCTCGGCAGTGCTGGAGATCACGCAGCAGTGGCTATATCGCAACCAGCGCTACAAGCTGACTGCGCGTGCGGCGACCTTGCATGCGTTGATCTACAACGCGACCCGCAGTGGCGCCGGTCTCATCCTTGCCACGGCGCCTGTGCTGGTGGTGACCAGTGCGCTCTACTACGTTATCCACGGCGCTTTGTTATTGATCGGCATACGTTTACGACGCGAACCCAGCCTGTTGGCTCGCGCTCACATCGTTCCCGAAGTCACTGAGGAACCACGCAAAACCCTGCGTCAGCTGGCTGCCGAGTACCGGGATTTTCCGCTGTTTCGTGCGCCGCAAGTCCTGATCAATGCGCTCTCGGTGCACATGCCCACGCTGGTGCTGGCATCGGCTTTCGGTGCGGTGCCAGCCGGTTTTTTTGCGCTTTGCCTGCAAGTGCTGGCGATGCCCAGCAACTTCATCGGCAAGGCCGTTGGTAGCGTTTATTACCCGCGTATCACCCAGGCCATCCACGCCCGCGAGCCGGTGGCCGGATTGCTGGTGCGCGGTGTGGCAGGCATGTCGTTGGCCGGGCTGGTTCCATTTGCCGCGTTGGTCATTGCCGGGCCCTGGATGTTTCATCTGGCCTTCGGCGGTGAATGGGAAACCGCTGGCGAATACGCGCGCTGGCTGGCGATATCCGAGTTCGCGGGGTTTATCGGCGGCCCTTGTCTGGTCGCGATTCCCGCCCTCTCATTGCAGAAAATCTTTCTGGTATTCGAGATCGTCAGCACCAGCCTGCGGATTTCAGCAGTATTGGCTGGCGCGTTTTTCTTCAAGGACGCCTTGGCCGTGGTCATGGCGTTTGCGGCGGCCAATGTCCTGATCAACCTGTCGATGATCGTCATCGTGCTGTTTGAAGCCCGACGCTGGCATCGCCGGCTGTGCCAAGAACAGCTCTGATTCAAAAATGATTTTTCAGCTATCGGGCGGCAGCTACGTCTGCTGTTTGTCTGTCCTTCCTGAGGATCTCTTCCATGAACACTGACAAGGTTTGCGCGATCATCCTCAACTGGAACGGTGCCGAGCAAACGCTCGACTGCATCCGTTCGCTGGAAGCCTGCGGGTCTATCCCGGTGGTGATCATCGACAACGATTCACAGGTTGCCGATTACCAGAAGCTGCACAGTTTCATGCTCGACCAGGACACCGACGAGACGTTGATCACCAGCCAGGACGAGATTGGCCACGAGGCGCGCAAGTACGCCTATTGCCTGATCAGAAACAACGGGAATCATGGTTATGCCGGTGGCAACAACGTCGGCATCGACTACGCCAACCGCGCCGGCTACGAGTATTTCTGGATACTCAACAACGACATCACGGTCGAGCCCGGCTCGCTGGAAGCGTTGATGGCAACCATGGAAAGCGATCCACGCTGCGGCTTCAGTGCCTCGGTGCTGGTCTATGCCGACAACCCGGACATCGTGCAATGCGTCGGTGGCGGCACGGTTTATCCCTGGCTCGGCAAGACCCGGCTGATTGGCAAGAATGCCGAGCGCGCACAGCTTTCCACTCTGGATCTACCGACCCCGGACTACCTGATGGGCGCCTCGATGCTGGTGTCGCGCCGGGTCATCGAACAGGTCGGGCTGATGGACGAGCGCTATTTCATGTACTCCGAAGAGGTCGACTGGCAGCGTCGAGCCGCGACGCGCGGCATCACTTGTCAGGTGTCGCTGGACAGTTTTGCCCGGCATGGCGACAGTGGCAGCACGAAGGGTAAGAGCCACTTGTTCCACTTTTATCGGAACCGCGCTGCGATCATGTACAACCGCAAATTTCACTCGACCACCTGCTGCGTGGTGTCGTCGCTGGCACTGGCGTCGATCACCGTTTTGCAGAACAGCCGCAGTCCGAAAAACATCCGCTATGGGCTCAAGGGGATCAGCGAGGGTTTCGCGTTCTCCTGGCACTGACGAATCAACGCTCGTTCTCCCCTGCTCCGGGATTTCACCGACGAAGGTATTTCGCTGTGACCAGAAGGCTCCTTTCCTATCGGACGCTGTTGTTCATTCTGCTCTTCCTGAACTCGGCGTGCCTGTTTCTCACCGACAACAAAAAAGCCGGCCTGCCCTATCTGCGCGAGATGTTCATCGTGGCGATCGTGCTGTCAGCTTTGACCCTGTTGTTGGTCTGGAGGCGTGCGCATCAATCCAGGGCGGCGTTCTGGGTAGTGTGTTTTGGCTTGCTGCTGCCTTTATTGTCGGCATGTCTGGCCAATGCCAAATTCGGTCAGCCGGTGCTGTTCGGTCTGCTGGAAGAGCGTCGCAGTTTTCTGTATCTGCTGTTCTTCCCGGCCCTGTACTTGATGATCAAAGCGCGTCCCACACAGGAGGAACTGGAGCGCTTCTTTCTGGTGTCTGGCCTTGCGTGCGTGACGGTCGGTTACCTGTATTACCTGGGGATCCTGCCGGAAAACAATGATGTCGCTTTCACCGTCGATGAAAAGGACTACGGGCTCAATCCGCTGCGGCCCAACCGCTTCAGTGTCGGCGCAGCGTACGTCAGCGTGTGTGCCTACATGCTGATGTATCGCCTGCGACGGAACTACTCATTGGCATCGGTCGCACTATTACTGCTGTTCGCATCGTATCTGTGGCTGGTACTTCAGACCCGTAACACCATGTTGGTCTGGGCACTGGCCGGGCTGTGGATCTTTCGCAGCCGCTGGGGTGTCTTGCTCAAGTCGGGCGTCGCCGTGGTCGCCATCGTGGCGGTGGCGTATTTCATCGTCCCGGATTTCTTCACCGACCAATACGAGAGATTCAATGCCTTGCTCTTCGAGGCGACCAGCGAAGGCGGTGTGAGGGCCACGACCTCGGACATTGTCCTGCAAGAGATTCAGCAGAATTACTACATCGGAATGGGCGCGTTGTCGTTGCAGTGGCAGAACGGCTTCGCGCGGCTGTACAGCGCGTACTTCTATCTGTCCGACGTGGGCCTTTTGGGCGTGCTTTACCGCTTTGGCTTTCTCACCCCGATCGTCGCGCTGTTCTACTACTTCGGTTATTGGCGAATCATGCGCCAGTGTCGGCGCAAGGGCGATTTGCTCAGTGCGCTGCAACTGGATTTCCTGCTCAATGCGCTCAACTTCTTCCTGTCCACCTCGATCATGTACGGCGGCGACCTGGCCGGGTTTGCGATTGCAGCATTCGTGTACTTTGCACGGGCCTCGGTATTGAGCAACGAATCTCGTCGGCATTCAGTTGCCCCAGAGCACAGCTATCGCCAGCCGCTTCAACAGCACCGATGATTCAACGGCGGGCCGGCGCAGGCCCGTAATCCGTGCACTTCGGCGCTTCCAGATATTTGGCCAGCACCTGCCACTGCGGCCGGTCGCGGCCGTCGACGGGTTCCAGGTTCATGGGTTCGCGCCCCCAGCTTTCACCTGAGGTCCAGTACGCCACCGGCACGCAATGCTGGCGCAGAAAACCGAGCAGACGATCCGCCGCTTCGTTCCAGTGCGGATCGTTGTCGGGAAAGCCCATCTCACCAATCTGCCCGCGTCGACCGTTCTTCTGCAGCCATTCGATGAAAGGTTTTACTCGACGCACGCCGATATCCGGATCGATCGGCGTGCCTTTGGCGTCCTTGTACACACCGCTGCCGTTTTGATCCATGTACAGATGTGCGGAAAACACGATGTTGTTCGCCGGGTCTTTCAGCGGCAGCAAGGCGTCGTTGTACTGGGGCCAGCGCTCGGCACTGGACCAGGAGCGACCTTCGACAATGATCAGCCGTTTTGAGTCTGTCTGACGAATCGCGTCGATTCCCGCCTGCGCGGCCTGCGGCCAGCTGGCGTCGGAGTCATCATGGGGCTCGTTCATCAAGTCGTACGCATAGAGTGCCGGCGCGTCATGCCAGCGCTCGGCAACGCGCTGCATCAAATTCCGGTAATGGTCGACCGTCACCTGCCGGCTGCCAATCACCTGCCCCCGGTACCGAGCATAGTTATGCACATCGAGGATCACGCCGATGCCTTGCTGGTTCGCCTGCACGAGCATCTTGTCTATCAACCCGGCATATGTGGCATCCAGCCCACCGCCCAACACTGGCTGTAACCGCTCCCACTTCAATGGAAAGCGCACTGTGCGTATGCCCTTGGCTTTCCAGCGAGCGAAATACCCTTCACTGGGGAAGAAGTAGTGCGTGCCGTTCACTCCGGGAAACACATTGTCCGAAGACTCCGCCCCCGAAACGTTGATCAACACCATCGGCAGGGACGCGGCCTGAGCAGTCACACACATTCCCTGAATGACAGTCAGCGACAAGCCGGCCAGCACCGACTTGCGCAACCACCTCATAGCGCGACTCAACCTCGCCGTGTTTTCACCACGTAAGACTCCCGAACGGAATTCGTGTTGTTCAAGCAACGCGGGCGTTACGTCTGCCTGCCTGTTACGTCGCTCCTGATGCTTACCGCTGGTCCTCGAGAGGGTCGCATTCGCCGTTATCGCGCTGATGTTCAGTGTGGTTCGGCTCTGCACGCGATTATTCATTAGCAGGAGCCCGCCCTATGAAAGTGTTTGGAATCGAGTTCTATCGTGGACGACAACGGGAGCTCATCGACGAGTTGATCAAGCTCAGTGACGCACCTTTCAAGTACCTGGTAACCGCCAACGTCAATCACATCGTGCTGCTCGAACATGACGAACAGTTCCGAGAAGCCTATCGCTACGCAGGGCATCGATTATGCGACAGCCGCGTGTTGTTTCCGGTGCTGCAGCGTCTGGACGCCGGGATCGCCGAGCCGATTCCCGGGAGTACGCTGACGCGCGCGATGATGAATATCGCGCAACTCAGGCAGTGGCCGGTGACGGTTCTGGGATGCGAAAGGGACGTCGTCGCGACTCTGAAAAGAAACTACCCCTCCGTGACCTTTCATCACTACAACCCGCCAATGGGGTTCATCAATGACCCCGAGGAGGTGGAGCGCTGCATTGCCTTCATGCAGCGCCAACGCTCGCGCATGACGTTCTTCTCCGTGGGCTCTCCTCGCCAGGAAATTCTCGCCTGCGCGTTGTTCAAACGGGGCGGCGCCACGGGCATCGGTTTATGCACAGGCGCGTCGCTCGATTTTTTGTCGGGCAAGGTCAAGCGGGCTCCGATATGGGTACAACGCTTGTCGCTGGAGTGGTTGCATCGGTTGTGTACCGAGCCCAGACGGCTGGGTCGACGTTACGCAGTCGATGCCTACCGCATACTGCCGATCATCGCTCGGCAGTTCCGCAATCGTTAGGGCACCTTGCGTTCACGTCAGAACGCTAAGCACTTTCTTGCATGGGCCAGCTTTGATAGCCCGATATTGGTTCATCAGTTCAACCAGAAACCCCGGTCGATGCCAGTCGCTCGGGGTTTTTGCGTTTCAGACCGTGCCTTTTCGCATGCCGGCCCAAGCTTTCAGACCGCTGAATGACGCGCCGAGCTGTGCAGCAAACCCATGCCGGCGCGCCATCGCCGGTTTCTCGATGAAGTGCCAGGAGAACATCGCGGCGATCAGCACGATTGGAAATGCCACCAGCATCATGCTGATCGGACCGATGCCTTTGACCTGATGCGCGAGGATTTCCTGAACCGGGAAAGCGTAGATGTAGACACCGTACGAATAATCGCCCAACTGGTTGTAGCGATCCACAAAACTGTTGGTGGCAAAACCAAGGTAGAAAATCAGGTAGGTCCAGGCGATGACGAAGCACTCGAAAAAGAAGGGCGTCTGATAGGCCCACCCTGCCAGCGCTGCCAGTGGCAGGAACCAGATGAAGCGATGCTGGACGTGCTGCCGATACCTATACAGCGCCATGCCGAGCACGAATGGCAGGCTCCAGGTGAAGAAGAATTGTGCGCGATGCAGTTCGTTCAGGAGCTCGGTGTTCGCCAGCATGGCTTTGAAAGCGACGTAGACAATCGCGTACACCAGCAGAAAAACCGCAAAGCGTGGGCCTTTCCCATAGAACGCGAAGGCCCCCAATCCGCCCACAAGAATGTAGAGCGTGACTTCATAGAAGAGCGTCCACAGCGAGCCGTTGATGCCCGGCCATGGATTGTTTTCGAACAGACCCGGCAGCTGGAATTTCATGCTGAACAGCATCAGGTTGTTGCTTAGATAGCTGTAAATTGCACCGGAGCGGAAATATTCCAGCGTACCCAGTGTCGTAAAGATCGGCCCGACCAGAAACACGCTCAGCAGCAGGACCAGCGTCAGGCCGGGATAGATGCGCAGAAAGCGCGCGGAGAAGAAATCCAGATTGCTGGGCGCGCGATCCCGGCTCAGGGAAATGAAGAAACCGGACACGCAAAAGAAGGTGATGACTGCGAGTTCGCCCAGCGAAAGGCCAAGCCAGCTGGAGAGCGGTTCAACTGCGGTGCTGCCCTGAGCCAATGGATAACTGTGCGAAATCAGCACGGCGGTGGCGGCGAGCATCCGGATCAGGTTGAAGTTATTGTTTCGTCTGGACGCCAGATCACCCAATGTATTCATATCGCCTCCGCCCGCGATCAGGGCAACAACGTTCCGATCCATTCACCGCTGTGATGCTTCACGTCCCGAACAACGCGCAATACCGAAGAGGCAGGAAATGTGGTTCCACGCTGGAACCATACACCGGCCATGTACAGCGTCTAATTGCCATCACTAATCGACCCGTGAATAACCTGCTTGCCAAAAATTTGACCAAAGGCGCCACTCGATAGATTTCTTGCAACGAGCGTCGGTTGTCAGCCATTCAACCTGATTTCTGGAAATGAACATGCCTGCCGAATCTGCCCGCAACACGCTGCAGCAAACCGTCGAAGGTCAGCGCCTTGAGGGCGATGGTGCTGCGCAATGGCGTGAATGGGGGCCCTATGTGAGTGATCGTCAGTGGGGCACGGTGCGTGAGGACTACAGCGCAGACGGCGATGCCTGGGATTTTTTTCCCCACGATCACGCCCGCGGTCGTGCCTACCGCTGGGGTGAGGACGGTTTGGCCGGGTTCTCCGACAAATCGCAGCATTGGTGCCTGGGGTTGGCGCTGTGGAACGAGCGCGACCCGATTCTCAAGGAGCGCCTGTTCGGTTTGAACAACGCCGAGGGCAATCACGGTGAGGATGTGAAGGAGCTGTATTTCCATGTGGATGGCGTGCCGAGCCACGCCTACATGCGCATGCTCTACAAATACCCTCATGCGGCGTTTCCCTATAGCGATCTGGTAGAGGAAAACGCGCGGCGCGGGCTCGACGACCCTGAGTACGAGGTTCTCGATACCGGGGTATTCAACGACAACCATTATTTCGACGTCAGCATCGAATACGCCAAACACACTGCCGACGATATCTTCATGCGAGTCACGGTGGTCAACCGCTCCGATCGGGCGGCGAGTCTGCATGTGCTTCCTCAGTTGTGGGCGCGCAACACCTGGAGTTGGGCCCCTGAAACCGAGCGCCCTGCCCTGTCCCGTGTGGATAACCGGGTGCTGGCGGTTCACCCGTTGCTGGCAAATAAAGAAGCAACGGCCTGGGGCCACGAAACCTGTGATTGGCTGTTCTGCGAAAACAGCACCAACACGCCGAAGCTATTCAACCAACCGGCGACCGGACCCTTTAAGGACGGTATCAACGATTGGCTCGTGGCGGGAAATGCAGGTGCGATCAGCCGTGACTCGGGGACCAAGGTTGCCGCGCATTTTGTGATGGCGCTGGAGAGCGGCGCCACGCAGATGGTTTATCTGCGTTTTGCACCGGCAGGCTCCGACCATGTGAATGCCAGGGCGCTGTTCGAGCGTCGCCGCAGTGAGGCGGATGATTATTACGGCGTGCTGCAGCAAGACCTGAAGGATGCCGATGCCCGTAACGTGCAACGTCAGGCACTGGCCGGGCTGCTGTGGTCCAAGCAACTGTACTATTTCGACGTCAAAGCCTGGCTCGACGGGGATCCGGGGCAAGGCCCGTTGCCTGCGGGGCGCTCACATATCCGCAACAACCAGTGGCGACATCTGTGCAATTTCGACATCGTTTCCATGCCCGACAAATGGGAATACCCCTGGTATGCGTCGTGGGATCTGGCGTTCCAGGCTGTGGCCTTTGCGCTGATCGATATCGAGTTCGCCAAGGATCAGTTGTTGCTGCTGGTCAAAGACCGCTTCATGCACCCCAACGGCCAGCTCCCGGCCTATGAATGGCGCTTCGATGACGCGAATCCGCCGGTTCATGCGTGGGCGTCGTGGCGGGTCTACCAGATGGAAAAGGCGCAAAAAGGCCAGGGCGACGTGGTGTTCCTCGAACGGGTTTTCCACAAGCTGCTGCTGAATTTTTCCTGGTGGGTCAATCGCAAGGACGCTGAAGGCCACAACATCTTTCAAGGCGGCTTTCTCGGGCTGGATAACATTGGCCTGTTCGACCGCTCAGCCGCCCTCGCCCCCGGTTATCAACTGGATCAGGCCGACGGCACTGCCTGGGTTGCCGGCTATGCGCTGGACCTGATGCGTATTGCGCTGGAGCTCGCTCAACACAACGAGGTGTATGTCGACATCGCGGTGAAGTTTTTCGAACACTTCCTTTATATAGCGGGCGCGATCAACGAGGTGGACAAGGAAGAAATCGAAGGCCTGTGGAACGATGAGGACGGTTTTTTCTATGACGTATTGCACCGCCCGGACGGCCTTCGTGAATCCGTGAAGCTGCGCTCGTTCGTCGGCCTGATCCCATTGTTTGCCGTACGCGTGCTCGAGCAGCGCGAACACGAAGGCCTGAAAGATCTGCGCGAGCGTCTGCTGGGTTTCCTGCATCACCGGCCGGATCTCGCCGCCTTGATCTCACGCTGGACCGAACCGGGCAAAGGCAATCGCCTGCTGCTCGCACTGCTGCGCGGGCAGCGGACCAAGGACCTGATCAAGCGAATGCTCAACGAAAGCGAGTTTCTTTCTGGCTTTGGCGTGCGTTCGTTGTCTCGGTTTTACGGCGAACAGCCGTTCAGCATGCAGATCAATGGCAATACGTTGTCGGCGGATTACGAGCCGGCGGAATCCAGTTCACGGCTGTTCGGCGGCAACTCCAACTGGCGCGGGCCGGTATGGATGCCGCTGAATTACATGCTGATCGAGTCGCTGCGTGAGTTTCATCGCTACTATGACGAGAACTTTTCCGTTGAATACCCGACCGGCTCGGGCTATCTGGCAACACTTGAGGAAGTGGCTGACGGACTCAGCCGTCGAATCAACAGCCTTTTCCTACGCAACGAAGAAGGAAACCGCCCTTCAATGGCAGGGTACCCACAGCTTGAAATAGACCCGCAAAGCCGCGACCTGGTGTTGTTCCACGAATATTTTCATGGCGAAAACGGCCGTGGACTCGGGGCTTCTCATCAGACAGGCTGGAGCGCGCTGGTCGCCTTGTTGCTGCAGCCGAAGGCGTAAGCTGGCCGACCGTTCACAGGGAAGTCGTTGCAGAGTCACTCGCCGGGCCAAGGAGCTTTACCCGAATGTCGTTTCGCAAATACCAGAGAGTGCTGGCCATCCCTCGGGTGCTGCCGGCCACGCTGTTCATGTTCGTCGCAGGCCTGCCGCTGACGATCATGACCCTCACGTTGAGCCTTCATGTACTCAATGAAATGCATCGTGGGTACCTCGATGCCGGCGTAGTCGGTACCGCGACCGCACTGGGGTTCGCGGTAGGTTCTCCACTGCTGGGGCGCAAGATCGACCGCCATGGCCTACGCCCGGTGGTGGCAGTGTGCGGCACTTTATCCACAGTGGCCTGGATGCTGCTGCCGTTGGTGAGCTATCCGGTTTACGTCTGCCTGGCATTCGTCGCCGGGATGTTCACCGTGCCTACGGGGTCTCTGGCGCGGCAGTTCGTGGCGAGCCTGGTACCCGAAGACAAACGCCGCCCTGCTTATTCGCTGAACATGATGCTGATGGAGCTGGGCTTCGTCATCGGTCCCGCGACCGGCATCTTCCTGATCACCCGCTATTCGGCAACAGCGACCATTGTCGGTATTGGCCTGTGGCGTGCGCTTTCTTATATCGTGCTCTACAAGCTGAATTGGCCGACGCGCTCTATCGATGAAGTCGCTCAAGACCCCAATCGCGTGCGACCCAAATTGCGGACGTGGATGAGTGCGCGTCTGCTGAGTGTGATGTTCGTCAGTGCCGGTGCGTTATTCGTGCTCTATGGGACTGAACTGGCCCTGATCGCAGTGCTGAGGGAAAACGGTGAAATCGCCTTCACCGGTTACGTCATTGCCTCGATGTCCGTGGCCTCCATTGTCGGCGGTTTTGTCCACGGGATCGTCCACAGGTCCTGGTCACAGGCGCAGTTGGCATTAGCGATGAGCCTGCTATTGTTGCCGGTCGCCTTGTTCGACGGGGTGTGGTGGTGGCTGTTGCTGGCGTTGCTCCCGACCAACTTGCTATGTACGCCAACACTGGCGGCGGGCTCGGAAGCCGTTGCCAAGCTGGCGCCGTCCAGCGTGCGCGGCGAAGTGATGGGCCTGCATGACTCTGCGTATCGAATAGGTCAGACGTTGTCCGCGCCGCTGGTGGGGTTCGCGATCGACAGTTTTTCCCCTGCAATGGGCTTCGTGGCTGCAGCCTGTGGAGGGTTGGTGCTGATCGGCATGGCGGCGCTGTGCAATCTGTGGATATCAGAACCCAGACGAGTGGTGTAACGGGCATCGGTCCTGACCCTTTGAAGGCTCAAGACCGACGTTTTCAGGCGGGAAATTTGTCTGTCAGAAAAAACTTATGCACGTTTTTGGTTCGGTAATCGCGGTCAGAAATAAGTAATTAAATGAATGACTTATCGCTGATTATCAGAAATCTCACACAATTGGTGCACAGGTTATCCACAATTCACACCGGTGATTTTTCAGGTGTTGGTACAGGTATGGCGGGAGAGCCCAGCGCCTTCTGAGTCGCCTCGTTCCAGGCGCTGACCCGATCATTCAGGGCTGCAATGGCGCGAGGCCCGGTGCCTTCTGCATACATCGGCTCACCGATCACCACTTCGATGGTCCCCTGCTTCTTGTTCCAGCCTTCTTTCGGCCAGTATTTTCCCGCGTTGTGAGCGATGGGTAGCACCGGCAACTCGGCATTCACCGCCATGGCTGAACCACTGCGCGAGAACTTTCCGATCTGGCCGTACGGCACGCGCGTACCCTCAGGGAAGATCATCACCCAGACGCCATCCTTCAGGAGCTCGTCGCCCTTCTTGGCGACGACCTTGAGCGCGGCTTTCGGGTTGTTCCGGTCAATGGCGATCGGGCGCAGCATCGCCATCGCCCAGCCAAAGAACGGCACGTACAGCAATTCGCGCTTGAGCACCTGGCTCAAAGGCTGGAAATGCGCCGACAGGAAAAACGTCTCCCAGGTGCTCTGGTGATTGGAAACAATCACGCAAGGCGTCTTCGGGACGTTTTCCTGGCCGGTGACATTGACCTTGATGTTGAGCAGCACTCGGGTCAGCCAGAGCGCGCAGCGACACCAATAGACATTGATGAAGCGATAACGAACGCGGAATGGCAGAAAAGGCGCGACGAAAAAACTCAGCGAGCACCACAGCAGAGCGCTGGTGCCCAGCAGCAGGTAAAAGAAGAAGATCCTGATGGCCTGCACTATCGACATAGCTGCTTTTACCGTTACGGGCATTGCCCGGATTGAGCGTACCGTTGAACGACCGGTCAGCCGTTCAACGCGGCGCTGTTGTGAATAAGTTCTGCGGCAACCGCCGCCAGATCGTCAAAAATCAACGTTCCCGCGGGCAATGGACTACTCCGCGTCTTGTGACCTTTGCCCGTCATGACCAGAACAGGTTGAGAGTCGACGGCCACCGCCGCCTCCAGGTCACCCTTGCTGTCACCGACAAACCAGATTCCGTGTAAATCCACAGAGTAATGGGTGGCAATGGTGCGCAACATGCCCGGTTTGGGTTTGCGGCAATCGCATCCCTGATCCGGGCCATGAGGGCAGTAAACAATCAGACCGACCTCGCCGCCCTGCTCCGCCACCAGTTCACGCAAGCGCGCGTGCATGGCGTCGAGGGTGGCCAGATCGTAATACCCGCGAGCGATGCCGGACTGGTTGGTAGCGACCGCCACCGTCCAGCCGGCTTTGCTGAGCTGCGCGATTGCCTCGATCGAGCCGGGAATCGGAATCCATTCCTGCACCGACTTGATGTAAGCGTCGGAGTCTTGGTTGATCACTCCGTCCCGATCGAGAATCAGCAGCTTCAAATCATGCGCTCCAGCTCAACCCAACAGGGAAATGTCGGCGACGCCGAGGAACAGGTTGCGCAGACGCGCCAGCAACGCATAGCGGTTGGCCCGCACGCTTGCATCTTCGGCATTGACCATCACGGCTTCGAAGAAGGCATCCACCGGCTCGCGAAGTGCGGCCAGACGTGCCAGTGCTTCGTTGTATTGACGATTGGCCGACATTGGCGCGACCGCCTGGTCGGCCTGCTGGATCGCCGAGTACAGCGAGAACTCGTTGGCGTTGTCGAAGTATTTCGGCTCGACGGTCTGGGCAATGCTGCCCTCGGCCTTGCTCAGCAGGTTCGATACACGCTTGTTCACGGCGGCGAGTGCAGCGGCTTCAGGCAGCTTGCGGAACGCCTGTACGGCTTGCACACGCTGGTCGAAGTCCAGTGCCGAACCCGGCTGCAGGGCACGTACCGACAGGTAAACCGAGACGTCCACGCCTTCATCTTCGTAACGCGCACGCAGACGGTCGAAGATGAATTCCAGCACCTGCTCGGCCAGACCCGCCGACTTCACCTTGGCACCGAACTGGGTGACGGCGAATTGCACGGTCTTGATCAGGTCCAGATCCAGCTTCTTCTCGATCAGGATGCGCAGGATACCCAGCGCAGCACGACGCAGTGCGTACGGGTCCTTGCTACCGGTTGGCAGCATGCCGATGCCGAAAATGCCGACCAGCGTGTCGAGCTTGTCGGCGATGGCCACGGCCGAACCGGTCAGGGTGCCTGGCAGTTCAGCGCCAGCGCCGCGAGGCATGTATTGCTCGTTCAGCGCCAGTGCGACGTCTTCCGGCTCGCCATCGGCCAGCGCGTAGTAGTAACCCGCCACGCCCTGCATTTCCGGGAATTCGCCGACCATTTCGGTCGCCAGGTCGCACTTGGACAGCAGGCCGGCACGGGCAGCGCGCTGAGCATCGCCGCCAATGCGCGGCGCAATGAACGCTGCCAGCCTGGAGACACGTTCGGCCTTGTCGAACACGGTACCCAACTGAGCCTGGAACACGACGTTCTGCAGGCGCTGGTTGAAGGTTTCCAGCTTCTGCTTCTTGTCCTGCTTGAAGAAGAACTCGGCGTCGGTCAGGCGCGGACGAACGACTTTCTCGTTACCGTGCACGATTTGCGACGGGTCCTTGCTCTCGACGTTGGCGACCGTGATGAAACGGGGCAGCAACTTGCCATTGGCATCCAGCAGGCAGAAATACTTCTGGTTGTCCTGCATGGTAGTGATCAGGGCTTCCTGAGGCACTTCCAGGAAACGCTCTTCGAACGAGCACACCAGCGGCACGGGCCATTCGACCAGCGCGGTCACTTCGTCGAGCAGCGCAGGCGGTACGATCGCGGTGCCTTCGTGCTGGGTAGCCAGCTCGTCGACGCGTTTGCTGATCAGCTGACGGCGCTCGTTGAAATCCGCCAGTACGTGGGCAGCGCGCAGGTCGCTGGCGTAGTTGGCTGGCGAGGTGATGCGCACGTTTTCAGGATGATGGAAGCGGTGGCCACGCGACTCACGGCCCGAGGTTTGAGCGAGGATGGTGCAGTCGATCACTTGATCGCCAAACAGCATTACCAGCCATTGGGTCGGACGCACGAATTCTTCCTTGCGTGCACCCCAGCGCATGCGCTTGGGGATCGGCAGGTCGTTGAGCGAGTCTTCGATGATGGTCGGCAGCAGGCTCGCGGTCGGTTTGCCGGCGATGCTCTGGCTGTAACGCAGTTTCGGGCCGCTCTGATCGATTTCGCTCAGATCGACGCCGCATTTCTTGGCGAAGCCCAGTGCAGCCTGGGTCGGGTTGCCTTCAGCGTCGAAAGCCGCCTGACGTGGCGGGCCGTCCAGATTCACGCTGCGGTCCGGTTGCTGGGTCGCAAGTTCGGTGATCAGCACAGCCAGACGACGCGGCGCGGCATAGACCTGCTTGGCGCTGTACGTCAGGCCAGCGGCCTGCAGGCCTTTTTCGATCCCGGCCAGGAACGCGTCACCCAAGGTGTTCAGGGCTTTGGGTGGCAGTTCTTCGGTGCCCAGTTCAACCAGGAAATCTTGAGCACTCATTGTGCAGCCTCCAGCTTAGCCAACACTTCGTCGCGAATATCAGGTGCGGCCATCGGGAAACCAAGTTTGGCCCGGGCCATCAGGTACGCCTGGGCCACGGAGCGAGCCAGGGTGCGTACGCGCAGGATGTATTGCTGACGCGCGGTCACGGAAATGGCGCGACGGGCATCCAGCAGGTTGAAGGTGTGCGAGGCCTTGAGCACCATTTCATAGCTCGGCAGCGGCAGTTCAGCTGCGATCAGGCGTACGGCTTCGCTTTCATAGAAGTCGAACAGCTCGAACAGTTTTTCGACGTTGGCGTGTTCGAAGTTATAGGTCGATTGCTCCACTTCGTTCTGGTGGAACACATCGCCGTAGGTGACTTTGCCGAACGGGCCGTCGGTCCAGACCAGGTCGTAAACCGATTCGACGCCTTGCAGGTACATCGCCAGACGCTCGAGACCGTAGGTGATCTCGCCAGTCACCGGGTAGCACTCGATGCCGCCCACTTGCTGGAAGTAGGTGAATTGCGAGACTTCCATGCCGTTGAGCCAGATTTCCCAGCCCAGGCCCCAGGCGCCCAGAGTAGGAGATTCCCAGTTGTCTTCGACGAAGCGCACGTCATGCACCAGCGGGTCGAGACCGACATGCTTCAGCGAGCCCAGATACAGTTCCTGAAAGTTGTCCGGGTTCGGCTTGAGGACCACCTGGAACTGATAGTAGTGCTGCAGGCGGTTAGGGTTCTCGCCATAACGGCCATCGGTAGGACGACGGCTCGGCTGTACGTAGGCGGCGTTCCAGGTTTCCGGGCCGACGGCGCGCAGAAACGTGGCGGTGTGGAAAGTGCCGGCGCCCACTTCCATATCGTAGGGCTGAAGTACCACACAACCTTGCTCGGCCCAGTATTGCTGGAGGGCGAGGATCAAGTCTTGGAAGGTACGCACGGCTGGCGTAGGCTGGCTCACGAAATTCACCTGTACTGGGGGGCTGCGATTTAAAGAGCGGGAGTATACCCGATTCGGCAGCGCCTCCACCCTTGGGAGCCCTATGCCACGCTGCTTTTGGTGCAACGAAGATCCGCTTTATATGGACTACCACGATCAAGAGTGGGGTGTGCCGTTGCGCGACGCGCAGATGCTCTTCGAGTTTCTATTGCTCGAAGGGTTCCAGGCCGGGCTGTCGTGGATCACGATTTTGAAGAAGCGCGCTCGCTATCGCGAAGTGATGTTCAACTTCGACGTGCGCCGTATCGCCGCCATGACCGATGCCGAAATAGAGGAATTGATGCTCGAGCCTGGCATCGTTCGCAACCGCCTCAAACTCAACGCAGCGCGCAAGAACGCTCAAGCCTGGCTGCTACTGGACGATCCGGTGGCGTTTGTCTGGTCCTTTGTCGGCGGCAAACCGAAGGTCAATCATTTCAAGGACCGCAGCGAAGTCCCGGCCATCACGCCGGAGGCTGAAGCCATGAGCAAGGCCTTGAAGGAAGCCGGCTTCACCTTCGTCGGCCCGACCATCTGCTACGCCTACATGCAGGCGACCGGGATGGTCATGGACCACACCGTTGATTGCGATCGATACGCCGAGCTCAGCCGGTGATGGTTACAATGGCGGCCTCATCGATTCAGGAGTGATCTGTGGATAAGTTCAAAGGCGCCATGATGGTCGGGGCGTTACGGTTGTTCGCCCTGTTGCCGTGGCGCGCCGTGCAAGGGGTCGGCACCTGTATTGGCTGGCTGATGTGGAAGCTGCCCAACCGTTCTCGCGAAGTCGCGCGCATCAACCTTTCCAAATGCTTTCCCGAGTTGAACCCGACCGAGCTTGAGGCTCTGGTGGGGCGCAGCCTGATGGACATCGGCAAAACATTGACCGAAAGCGCCTGTGCCTGGATCTGGCCTGCTCAAAAATCGATCAATCTGGTGCGTGAAGTCGAGGGCCTGCAGGTATTGAAAGATGCGCTGGCGTCCGGCAAGGGCGTAGTCGGTATCACCAGCCATCTTGGCAATTGGGAAGTGCTCAACCACTTCTATTGCAGCCAGTGCAAACCGATCATTTTCTACCGTCCGCCCAAGCTCAAGGCGGTGGATGAATTGCTGCGCAAACAGCGTGTGCAACTGGGCAACCGCGTGGCTGCGTCGACCAAGGAAGGCATCCTGAGTGTCATCAAGGAAGTCCGCAAAGGCGGCTCGGTGGGTATTCCGGCTGACCCTGAACCGGCGGAATCGGCGGGTATCTTCGTTCCGTTCTGCGGCACCGTGGCGCTGACCAGCAAGTTCGTGCCGAACATGCTCGCGGGCGGCAAGGCAGTCGGCGTGTTCCTGCACGCCATGCGTCTGGAAGATGGCTCGGGCTACAAAGTGGTGCTCGAAGCTGCCCCTGAAGACATGTACAGCACCGATACCGAGACCTCGGCGGCAGCCATGAGCAAGGTGGTGGAAAAGTATGTACGCGCGTATCCAAGCCAGTACATGTGGACCATGAAGCGCTTCAAGAAGCGACCTGAGGGTGAGAAGCGCTGGTATTGATGAGCGCTGATCCATGAAAACGTGAGCCGCCAGATCAAGCTGCGGTTCACCCCGTTCTTGTGGGAGACGCCGGAGGCCACGACGGCAGCGATAGAGAGGCATCATCAAAGGTGAAATGTCTGACGCACCGCGATCGCTGCCGTCGTGACCTCCGGCGTCTCCTACAGAAAATCCCGGTGTTTTTCAGATCGATCGATCAGTTCGAGTTCGTATTACTGGGCCTTGCGATCCAGCTTTTTCAAAAACACCGTCATTTCCTTCTCGGCCTGTTTATCGCCGTGGGCAGCAGCAGCCACAAGCCCCTGCTCCCATGTCGCCCGAGCTTGCGCGGTATCCCCTGCCGCTAGCCAGGCCTTGCCAAGGAGTTTCCAGGCCGCCGAGTATTTCGGGTCGAACTCGACGCAGTGCTGCAAGTGCTCAACGGCTTTCTGATGATCGCCTGCATCGAGATAACCCTTGCCCAGGCCGAACCTCAGCAACGCATTGTCCATGCCCTTGGCGAGCATCTTTTCCAGTGATTCAAGCACGCTGACTCCCCCTTAGAAAAAGCTCAAGCCCACCTGGAACAACCGCTCTACGTCGCGGATGTGCTTTTTATCCACAAGGAACATCACAACGTGGTCGCCTGATTCGATCACGGTGCTGTCGTGAGCGATGAGCACCTGTTCGTCGCGGGTGATGGCGCCGATGGTAGTGCCCGGCGGCAGGTTGATGTGCATGATGGCCTTGCCGATCACCTTGCTCGATTTGGCGTCGCCGTGGGCGACGATCTCGATGGCTTCGGCCGCACCACGGCGCAATGAGTGCACGCTGACGATATCGCCGCGCCTTACATGGGCCAGCAAAGTGCCGATGGTCGCCAGCTGTGGGCTGACGGCAATGTCGATTTCCCCGCCCTGCACCAGGTCGACGTACGCCGGGTTGTTGATGATGGTCATGACCTTCTTCGCACCAAGCCGTTTGGCCAGCAGCGACGACATGATGTTGGCTTCGTCATCGTTGGTGAGGGCCAGGAACAGGTCGGCGTTATCGATGTTCTCTTCCATCAACAGGTCGCGGTCCGAAGAGCTGCCTTGCAGGATCACCGTGTTGTCGAGGGTGTCGGAGAGGTAGCGGCAACGCGCCGGGTTCATCTCGATGATCTTCACCTGGTAGCGGTTTTCGATAGCTTCGGCCAGACGCTCGCCGATCTGCCCGCCGCCTGCGATAACGATGCGCTTGTAGCTTTCGTCGAGACGGCGCATTTCGCCCATCACTGCGCGAATGTCCGCCTTGGCGGCGATGAAGAAGACTTCGTCATCGGCTTCGATAACGGTGTCGCCCTGAGGAATGATCGGACGGTCACGACGGAAAATGGCTGCAACGCGGGTGTCGACATTCGGCATGTGAGCGCGCAACTGGCGCAGTTGCTGACCCACCAACGGCCCACCGTAGTAGGCCTTGACTGCCACCAGTTGCACCTTGCCTTCGGCGAAGTCGATGACCTGCAGCGCGCTTGGGTATTCGATCAGGCGCTTGATGTAGTTGGTCACCACCTGCTCGGGGCTGATCAACACGTCTACCGGAATGGCTTCGTTTTCGAACAGGCCTGCGCGGGTCAGGTATGCCGATTCACGCACGCGGGCAATTTTGGTCGGGGTGTGGAACAGGGTATAGGCGACCTGGCAGGCAACCATGTTGGTTTCGTCGCTGCTGGTCACGGCGACCAGCATGTCGGCATCGTCCGCTCCTGCCTGACGCAGCACGGTCGGGAACGAGCCACGACCTTGAACGGTGCGGATATCCAGACGATCGCCCAGCGCCCGAAGACGATCCGCATCGGTGTCGACCACGGTGATGTCGTTGGCCTCGCTGGCCAGATGCTCAGCCAGCGTACCGCCGACCTGTCCTGCACCGAGAATGATGATCTTCAATCAGTCTCTCCTTGAAGTGATTGTGTCCTCCGGCGGAAAACGCCTCTGTAGCCGGGCTGCTACAGGTGGAGGTTCAGCCGGAAAGATCAGGTGATCGCCGAGATCTTGATCAGTTTGGCGTAATAAAAGCCGTCATGACTGCCTTCTTGCGCCAGCAACTGTCGGCCATGGGGCTGTTTCAGGCCTGGCGGCGGGTTGCCCTGCTGACCGGCGATGTCCAATTCCCGAGCGCCTGGCGTACGACTGAGGAAGGCTTCGATCACTTCGGTGTTCTCGGTCGGCAGCGTCGAGCAGGTGGCGTACAGCAGAATGCCGCCCACTTGCAGCGTCGGCCACAGCGCATCGAGCAGCTCGCCCTGAAGGGTCGCGAGTGCTGGGATGTCATCGGCCTGACGTGTCAGTTTGATGTCCGGGTGGCGGCGGATGACGCCGGTCGCCGAGCAGGGCGCATCCAGCAGAATGCGCTCGAACGGCTTGCCATCCCACCATTGAGCAGTGGCGCGAGCGTCGGCGGCGATGAGTTCTGCGCTCAGGCCCAGACGGTCGAGGTTTTCCTTCACGCGGACCATGCGCTTGGCTTCCAGATCCACAGCGACCACGCCTGCGAGGCCCGGTTGTACTTCCAGCAGGTGGCAGGTCTTGCCGCCCGGCGCACAACAGGCATCGAGCACACGCTGACCCGGCGCCAGCTCCAGCAGTTCTGCGGCCAGTTGCGCCGCTTCGTCCTGCACGCTGATCCAGCCTTCGGCGAAACCCGGCAGCGAGCGAACGTCGCCCGGTTCGGTCAGCACGATACCGTCCTGGCTGAAGGCACTGGCCGTCGAATCGATGCCTGCTTCGTGCAGCAGTCCGAGGTATTGATCACGGGTTTTGTGGCGACGATTGACCCGCAAGATCATCGGCGGATGCGCGTTGTTTGCCGCGCAGATCGCCTCCCAATGCTCGGGCCATGCAGCCTTCAGCGCTTTTTGCAGCCAGCGCGGATGAGCAGTGCGTACCACCGGATCGTGTTCCAGCTCGGTCAGCAGCGCCTCGCCTTCCCGTTGCGCGCGACGCAGAACGGCGTTCAGCAACGCCTTGGCCCAGGGTTTTTTCAACTTGTCGGCGCAACCCACTGTTTCGCCAATGGCGGCATGCGCTGGCATCCGTGAATAGAACAACTGATACAGGCCGACCAACAGCAACGCTTGAACGTCGTTGTCAGCTGCCTTGAAAGGCTTTTGCAGCAGCTTGGCCGCCAGCGCCGATAGCCGAGGCTCCCAGCGCGCGGTGCCGAAAGCCAGATCCTGAGTCAGGCCGCGATCACGGTCGTCGACTTTGTCCAGTTGAGTCGGCAGCGAACTGTTGAGCGATGCCTTGCCACTGAGTACGGCAGCCAAGGCTTTGGCGGCAGCCAGACGCGGGTTCATTGGCTATCCGCCGCTTGGCCGAGCACGGTACCGAGCGCGAACTTCTCGCGGCGGCTGTTGAACAGGTCAGTGAAGTTCAGCGGTTTGCCGCCCGGCAGTTGCAGGCGAGTCAGACGAAGAGCGCCTTGGCCGCAAGCGACCGTCAGGCCGTCTTTGCTGGCGCCGAGGATCGTGCCTGGCTCGCCGTTGCCTTCTGCAATCTGAGCGGCCAGCACTTTGAGCGCTTCGCCGTTGAGGGTGCTGTGGCAGATCGGCCATGGATTGAAAGCACGGACCAGACGTTCCAGCTCGTCGGCCGGACGGCTCCAGTCGATGCGCGCCTCATCTTTGTTCAACTTGTGAGCGTAGGTGGCGAGGCTGTCGTCCTGCACTTCGCCGACCAGCGAGCCGTCAGCCAGGCCGGCAATGGCTTGCAACACAGCCACCGGGCCCAATTCGGCCAATCGGTCGTGCAGCGTGCCGCCGGTGTCCTCGGCAGTGATCGGGGTAATGGCCTTGAGCAGCATCGGGCCGGTGTCCAGACCCGCCTCCATGCGCATCACTGTCACACCGCTTTCGGCATCGCCCGCCTGGACCGCGCGCTGGATCGGAGCCGCACCGCGCCAGCGTGGCAGCAGCGAGGCATGACTGTTGATGCAGCCCAGGCGCGGAATATCCAGCACCGCCTGCGGCAGAATCAATCCGTAGGCGACGACGACCATAAGGTCGGGCTTGAGCGCAGCGAGTTCGGCCTGGGCGTCCGGCGCGCGCAGCGTCGGCGGTTGCAGTACCGCAATGTTGTGGTGCACAGCGAGTTGCTTGACCGAGCTTGGCATCAGCTTCTGACCGCGTCCCGCCGGGCGATCGGGCTGGGTGTAGACCGCGATCACTTCATAAGGGCTGTCGAGCAGGGCTTTGAGGTGTTCGGCGGCGAATTCCGGGGTGCCGGCGAAGACGATGCGCAGTGGCTCAGTCATGGGCTTCTCGTTCTGAAATCTGTAAAAAAAGAAAAGGCCTCCAAGAGGCCTTTCGGGGTGAAGGGATCAAGCGTTCTGCTTGTGCAGTTTTTCGAGCTTTTTCTTGATCCGGTCACGCTTGAGATTAGACAGGTAGTCGACGAACAGCTTGCCGTTCAGGTGATCGCACTCGTGCTGGATGCACACCGCGAGCAGGCCTTCGGCGATCAGCTCGTAGGGCTGGCCTTCGCGGTCCAGTGCCTTGACCTTGACGCGCTGCGGACGGTCGACGTTCTCGTAGAAACCGGGAACCGACAGGCAACCTTCCTGATACTGATCCATCTCGTCGGTCAGCGGCTCGAGTTCCGGGTTGATGAAAACCCGTGGCTCGCTGCGATCTTCCGAGAGATCCATTACAACGACGCGCTTGTGTACGTTAACCTGCGTCGCGGCGAGACCGATGCCAGGCGCTTCGTACATGGTTTCAAACATGTCGTCGACCAACTGGCGAACGCCCTCGTCCACAGCGGCCACCGGCTTGGCGATGGTGCGCAGGCGCGAATCGGGAAATTCGAGAATGTTTAAAATGGCCATATACGTAAGAGCTGCACTTGTAGGGTAAAGTCAAAATCGGCTGCTAGGCTTGGGACGTCAAAGCGGGCAGCCCTTGTAAAACCGAAGTCTCGCAGGACTCAACGTTTCACGCGAAGCCAACATGATAAAGGGATTCACCGCATGAGGAAATCACTACTCGCCCTGCTGCTGTTGGCCGCGACAGGCCTTGTTCAGGCGCAAGTACAGCTTAGGGAAGGCCATCCACAGAGTTACACCGTTGTCGCCGGTGACACACTTTGGGGCATTTCCGGCAAGTTTCTCAGCCAGCCATGGAAGTGGCCACAGCTCTGGCACGCCAATCCGCAGGTCCATGACCCGGATCTGATCTACCCCGGCGACACCCTGAACCTCATTTATGTGGACGGTCAGCCGAGGATCGTGGTCAATCGTGGCGAGTCCCGCGGCACCATCAAATTGTCACCGCGTGTGCGCACCACGCCCATCGCCGACGCCATCCCGACCATTCCGTTGGGAGCGATCAATGCGTTTCTGCTCAATAACCGGATCATGGACACGCCCGAGCAGTTCGAGGATGCACCGTACATCGTCGCCGGCAGCGGCGAGCGCGTGCTCAGCGGTGCCGGGGATCGTATTTACGCCCGCGGGACATTCGATCCTGGCCATGTGTCCTATGGGATCTTCCGCAAGGGCAAGACTTACTTCGATCCGGATACCAATGTACCGCTGGGCATCAACGCCGATGACATCGGCAGCGGTGAGGTCGTGGCCAGCGAGGGCGACATTGCCACCCTGGTGATGCAGCGTTCGACCCAGGAAGTGCGTCTGGGCGACCGGCTTTTCGTCAGCGAAGAGCGGGCGATCAATTCCACTTTCGTGCCCAGCGAACCTTCGCAGCCGATCAACGGCATGATCATCGATGTACCCCGTGGCGTGACCCAGATCGGTGAGTTCGACGTGGTGACCCTGGATCGCGGACGGCTCGATGGCCTGGCCGAAGGCAATGTGCTGGCGATTTACAAGGCGGGTGAAACAGTGCGCGACCGTATTACCGGCGAGCAGGTGAAGATTCCGGATGAGCGCTCGGGCCTGTTGATGGTCTTCCGCACCTACAATCACCTGAGTTTCGCGATGGTGCTGCATGCATCCAGATCTTTGGCGGTTAATGACAAGGTTCGCAATCCGTAATGCTATGTATCAGCTCCAACACACTTTTTTCCACCGGCATGCTTCACTTATCAAATTGTTGTTAACAGACTTATCCACAGCTTTGCTCACTTCCTGGAGTGGGCTCGGGATCAAGGAAGATCTTATGCCGTTGTTCGAAAAAGCCGGGCAGTCGCCTGCCGAGCTGGAGGCGCGTCTGCGTCTTCATCGATTGCCCGAGATTGGTCCCAGGCGTTTCCAGACCCTCATCGATGCCTTTGGCAGTGCGTCCGCCGCGCTCAGTGCGCCCGCCTCGGCGTGGCGTTCACTGCGTCTCCCTGCCGCCAGTGCCGATGCGCGTCGCGACCCCGGGGTGCGTGATGGCGCCAGTGCTGCATTGCGCTGGCTAGAGCGTCCGGGCCAGCATTTGTTGATGTGGGACAACCCGGATTACCCTGCATTGCTGGCGGAAATTCCTGACCCGCCGCCGCTGCTTTTCATCGCTGGCGATCACTCATTACTTGATCGTCCGCAACTCGGAATGGTTGGCAGTCGACGTGCCTCCAAGCCAGGACTGGACACTGCGAAGTCCTTCGCTCGCAGTCTGGCGGGGGCCGGTTTTGTCGTCACCAGTGGTCTGGCGTTGGGGGTCGATGGCGCCGCTCATCAGGGCGCTCTCGATGCAAAAGGCGCCACGATTGGCGTCCTCGGCACGGGGATCGAAAAACTTTATCCACAGCGGCACCGCCAACTTGCAGCGACGATGATAGCTCAGGGTGGCGCGGTGGTTTCCGAGTTGCCGCTGGATGCCGCTCCCCACGCCAGCAATTTCCCGAGACGCAACCGCATCATCAGCGGCCTGTCGTTGGGCGTGCTGGTGGTAGAGGCCAGCGTTGCGAGCGGGTCGCTTATCACCGCGCGTCTGGCTGCAGAACAGGGCCGCGAGGTTTATGCCATTCCCGGATCGATTCATCACCCTGGTGCACGCGGTTGTCACCAGTTGATTCGTGAAGGCGCCATATTGGTGGAGACCATCGATCACATTCTGGAGGGGCTGCAAGGCTGGAAGAATCTGCCGCCGAGCAACGATACGGTGCAAAGCGCTCCCCGATCCGATCACCCGTTGCTCGCTTTGCTGCATGCCGCGCCGCAGACCAGTGAAGCCTTGGCGCTAAGCAGCGGCTGGCCCTTGCCCAAGGTGCTGGCGGCGCTGACCGAGCTTGAGCTCGACAGTAGCGTGGCTTGTGAGGCGGGACGATGGTTTGCCCGGGCGCCCTGAGGTTAAACTGCCCACCAGCGTTAATTTGGAGAGCGAACGATGGTCAGCAGTTGGCGTGTGCAACAAGCCGCACGAGAGATCCGGGCCGGGGCGGTGATTGCCTATCCAACCGAAGCGGTGTGGGGCCTGGGGTGCGACCCTTGGGATGTCGAAGCGGTGTACCGCTTGCTGGCGATCAAGGCACGGCCTGTGGAAAAAGGCCTGATCCTGATTGCCGACAACATTCGTCAGTTCGATTTTCTGTTCGAGGATTTCCCGGAGCTGTGGATTGATCGCATGGCCAGTACCTGGCCAGGGCCGAACACTTGGCTGGTGCCGCATCAGGGCCTGCTGCCTGACTGGATCACCGGGGGCCGCGATACGGTTGCGCTGCGTGTCAGCGATCATCCGCAAGTGCGTGAACTCTGCGCCCTCACCGGCCCGCTGGTGTCGACGTCGGCCAACCCCACTGGCCGCCCTGCAGCGCGTTCGCGTCTGCGGGTCGAGCAGTATTTCCATGATCAGCTGGACATGGTGCTCGGTGGCTCGCTGGGCGGCAGGCGCAATCCGAGCGTGATTCGGGATCTGGTTACCGCTGAGGTTGTGCGGGCGGGATAACGATCAGAATTCACTGCCAACCCCTGTGGGAGGGAGCATGCTCGCGAATGCACAGGTTCAGACACGATAGGTGTGTCGAATGTATCGGCTTCTTCGCGAGCAAGCTCCCTCCCACTGGGTTAGCTGCGGGTCAACAAGGGGCGATCAAGGCACAAGAATGATCGAGCCGGTCGTACGCCGAGCGGACAGTTCGGTGTGCGCCTCCGCTGCATCCTTCAGGTCGAATTTTTTCAACTCATCCACTTTGACCTTGCCGCTGATCACCATGTCGAACACCTCATCAGCCATAGCCTGCAGTGCTTCCGGGCTGTTAGCGTAGGAGCCCAGAGTCGGACGGGTCACGTAAAGCGAGCCTTTCTGCGCCAGAATCCCCAGATTCACACCAGCGACCGGGCCTGAGGCATTACCAAAGCTGACCAACAGGCCACGCAGCTCCAGGCAGTCCAGTGAGGTTTCCCAGGTGTCTTTGCCGACGCCGTCGTAAACCACCGAAACTTTCTTGCCATCGGTCAGCTCAAGTACGCGCTTGGCCACATCTTCCTTGCTGTAATCGATCACTTCCCAGGCGCCGTTGGCCTTGGCGTGGGCGGCTTTTTCCGGCGAGCTGACGGTACCGATCAGCTTCACGCCCATGGCGCTCGCCCACTGGCAGGCGATGGAGCCCACGCCCCCGGCTGCGGCGTGAAACAGAATGGTTTCTTCAGGACGAATCTCGTACGTCTGGCGAAACAGGTACTGAACGGTCAAGCCCTTGAGCATGATCGCAGCGGCCTGTTCGAAGCTGATTTCGTCCGGCAGCTTGACCACGTTCGCAGCCGGTGTGAGGTGCAGATCCGCATAGCTGCCCAGCGGGCCGGTGCCGTAGCCCACGCGGTCGCCGACGTTGACGTGGGTCACCTCGGCGCCGACCGCCTCGACCACACCCGCCCCTTCATTGCCCAGACCCGACGGCATCGCGGAAACCGGGTACAGGCCGGTTCGGAAATAGGTTTCGATGAAGTTGACGCCAATCGCTTTGTTGCGCACGAGTACTTCTTTCGGACCCGGAGCGGCCGGTTCGAAGTCAACGTATTCGAGAACTTCAGGGCCGCCGTGGGTGCGGAACTGGATACGCTTTGCCATTTGCTTTCTCCGTCATGGATCGAAACTTTATGTACGAAAGGGCTCTATCGGACTCCTTCGTTTGGTCTTCGTCAACTGCGGCACCGGACTGGCCGGTGATATGCTACGCGCCAATTTCGAGCGTCCGTTTGCGCTGAACCGATTCGTTCGGCGGCACGCTGTATTCAAGACGACGCTCAAAAATACCGTTTCACCTTATTCAAGGTACTGCCATGTCCTCTCGCACCGATGCCGTCAAAGCCTACCTGCTTGATCTGCAAGACCGGATCTGCGCCGCGCTGGAAAACGAAGACGGCGGCGCCCGTTTCGTCGAAGACGCCTGGGAGCGACCGGCCGGCGGTGGCGGCCGGACCCGCGTGATCGAAAACGGCAACGTCATCGAAAAAGGCGGCGTCAACTTCTCCCATGTCTTCGGTGCGGGTCTGCCGCCTTCGGCCAGCGCTCATCGTCCGGAACTCGCTGGCCGCGGCTTCGAGGCTCTCGGTGTGTCGCTGGTGATGCATCCGCATAACCCACATGTTCCGACCTCACACGCAAACGTGCGTTTCTTCATCGCCGAAAAAGAAGGCGAAGAACCGGTCTGGTGGTTCGGCGGCGGTTTCGATCTGACGCCTTATTACGGCGTCGAGGAAGACTGCGTGCATTGGCACCGCGTTGCCGAGCAGGCCTGCGCGCCGTTCGGGGCCGACGTCTATCCGCGTTACAAAGCCTGGTGCGACCGCTATTTCCACATCAAGCATCGCAACGAGCCGCGTGGCGTGGGCGGTCTGTTCTTCGATGATTTGAACGAGTGGGATTTCGACACCAGCTTCGCTTTCCTGCGCGCCATCGGTGATGCCTTTGTCGAGGCCTATCTGCCAATCGTGCAACGCCGAAAGGCCACGTCTTACACGGCGCAGCAACGCGAGTTCCAGGAGTTTCGTCGTGGCCGTTACGTGGAATTCAATCTGGTCTATGACCGCGGCACGCTGTTCGGGCTGCAATCTGGCGGGCGCACCGAGTCGATCCTCATGTCGCTGCCGCCGCAGGTTCGCTGGGGTTATGACTGGAAAGCCGCGCCGGGCAGCGAAGAAGCGCGCCTGACCGAGTACTTCCTGCAGGATCGCGACTGGCTCGCCGAGGAACAGAATCAATGACCGATCACTACGTCGTCTTCGGCAACCCCATCGCGCACAGCAAATCGCCGCTGATCCATCGCTTGTTCGCCGAGCAGACCGGCGAGTCGCTGGACTACCAGACGGCGCTGGCGCCGCTCGACGGCTTCACTGCGTGCGCCCGGCAGTTTTTCGAAACCGGTCGAGGCGCCAACGTCACTGTGCCGTTCAAAGAAGAGGCTTATCGTCTGGCGGATCAATTGACCGAGCGCGGACGTCGTGCGGGTGCAGTGAATACCCTGGCGAAGCAGGCTGACGGCAGTTTGCTCGGCGACAACACTGACGGCGCCGGGCTGGTGCGGGACCTTAAGGTCAATCATGGTGTAACGCTCAAGGATAAACGCATCCTGTTGCTGGGCGCTGGTGGTGCAGTGCGTGGGGCGCTGGAGCCATTGCTGGCCGAGGAGCCTTATGTGTTGGTCGTGGCCAACCGCACGGTGGAAAAGGCTGAATGGCTGGCCAAAGAGTTCGCTGACATCGGGCCTGTTCTGCCCGCCGGTTATGACTGGCTGGAAGAGCCTGTGGACATCATCATCAACGCGACGTCGGCCAGTCTGTCCGGTGAGCTGCCCCCGATTGCGCCGAGTTTGATTCAGCCGGGCGAAACCTTCTGCTACGACATGATGTACGCCAAGGAGCCGACAGCGTTCTGTCGCTGGGCGACCGAGCACAAGGCGGAGCGAGCGGTGGATGGCCTGGGGATGCTGGTGGAACAGGCTGCGGAGGCGTTCTTTCTATGGCGTGGTGTGCGCCCGGATTCGGCGCCGGTGCTGGCGCAGTTGCGGCGGTTGATGGCTGAGCAGTGATCTGTAGCAGTCCGGCTTGCTGGCGGTGGCGATCCCATGGACCCCACCCCCGGCAAGCCGGACTGCTGCAGGTTCAAACGCGATTCTGAGACTGGTTTACAACTTGGCCTTCACCGCTGGCAGCGCATCCTTGTCATCAAGGGTTTTTACGCCGCTCAACCACTTTTCAAGCACAGCCGGGTTTTCTTTGAGCCACGCTTTGACCGCCTCGGTGTTGCTGATCTTGTTGTCTACCACGTTCTTCATGATGGTGTTCTCCATATCCTGGGTGAATGTCAGGTTGGAGAACAACTTGGCCACATTCGGGCAGGCGTCGGCGTAGCCTTTACGGGTCACCGTATAAACGCTGCCAGTGTCACCGAAGTATTTCTCGCCACCCTTGAGATAGTGCATGCCCTTGATCTGCACGTTCATCGGGTGCGGGGTCCAGCCGAGGAAGACCACGAATTCTTTCTTCTTCACGTTGCGCTGTACTTCGGCCAGCATCGCCTGCTCGCTCGACTCGACCAGTTTCCAGTCACCGAGGCCGAACTCGTTCTTCTTGATGATCTCCTGAATCGACGCGTTGGCCGGGGCCCCCGAGCCAATGCCGTAGACCTTCTTGTGGAACTTGTCGGCGAACTTGTTCAGGTCGGCGAAGTTATGCACACCCGCGTCGTAGACATAGTCCGGCACGGCGAGGGTGAACTCGGTGCCCTCCAGGTTCTTCGCGTATTGGGTTACATCGCCGGTGGCGATGAACTTGTCATAGAAGCCCTGCTGCGCAGGCATCCAGTTGCCCAGAAAAACGTCCATTTGACCGTCTTTGAGACCACCATAGGCAATCGGCACCGCCAGCGTATCGACCTTGGCCTTGTAACCCATGCCATCGAGCAAAAAGCCCGCCGTGGCGTTGGTTGCGGCGATGTCGCTCCAGCCTGGATCGGCCATCTTCACCGTACTGCAGCTGGCTGCGTCAGCGGCATATGCCACCACGCCGCTCATGCTCATGACCCCAACCGCCAGCGTTGTGAACAACTTCATCATGGTGTGCCCCTTTTTGGTTTTCTAGGTGTTGGCAGGGTTCAAGGTTGTGGATAACGGGCCTTGCGCTCCAGATCGTCGAGGTCGATATGGTTGCGCATGTATTGCTGACTGGCGTCTACCAGCGGCTGGTGATCCCAACTCTTCAGCTTGCCGAGGGCCAGAGACTCGGCGACGAAACGCCGACGACGCTGGCTGGCGAGCACCTGGTGGTGTATCGCCGCAATGTCCCATTTGGCCTTTGCTTCAGCCAGGAACGCATTGAACAGGTCGCGATGAGCCTCAGACTGGCTCAACTCTTCCTGCTCCTTCGGATCGTTGTTCACGTCATACAGCAGACATGGGTCCTGTTCCGAATAAATGAATTTATAAGCGCCGCGCCGGATCATCATCAACGGGCTGTTGGTGCCCTCGGCCATGTACTCGCCGAATACTTCGTCGTGACCGCCAGTGCCTTCCAGGTGCGGCAGCAGCGAGCGGCCATCAAGCGGCAGACCGGCTTCCAGCTCGCCCTGAGCCATTGCCACGAAGGTCGGCAACAGATCGGCGGTGGACACGGCGGCCTTCACGCGGCCGGCCTTGAACTGCCCCGGAGCGTACACCAGCAACGGTACACGGGCGGACATTTCAAACCAGTGCATTTTGTACCAGAGCCCCCGCTCGCCGAGCATGTCGCCATGATCGCCGGAGAACACGATGATGGTGTCGTCGGCCAGGCCGGTGTCTTCCAGTGTCTTCAGCAATTTGCCTACATTGTCGTCGATGTAGCTGCACGCCCCGAAGTACGCACGGCGGGCATCTCGAATCTTGTGTTCCGGCAGCGGCTTGTCCCAGAGGTCATAGACCTTGAGCAGTCGCTGAGAGTGCGGGTCCTGATCGGCCTGTGCTGGCGGCGCAGGCGGCATCGGGATCTCGTCGTCGTTGTAGAGATTCCAGTATTCCTTGGGGATGGTGTACGGGTCGTGTGGGTGGGTCATCGACACCGTGAGGCAGAACGGCTGATCACCGTCTTCACGCACGTGGTCGAACAGGTATTGCTGGGCCTTGAAGACAACTTCTTCGTCGAAGTCGAGTTGGTTGGTGCGCACGCACGGGCCGGCTTGCAGTACCGACGACATGTTGTGGTACCACGTGGGGCGCGTGTCAGCCTCGTCCCAGTTCACTGCCCAGCCGTAGTCGGCGGGGTAGATATCGCTGGTCAGACGTTCTTCGTACCCGTGCAATTGATCAGGCCCGCAGAAATGCATTTTGCCCGACAGCGCAGTGCGATAGCCGAGTCGGCGCAGGTAATGGGCGTAAGTCGGGACGTCAGCCGGGAAATCGGCAGCGTTGTCGTAGGCGCCGATCTTGCTCGGGAGCTGACCGCTGACCAGGGTAAAACGGGACGGCGCGCACAGCGGGCTATTGCAATAGGCAGCGTCGAACACCACGCCTTCGGCGGCGAGGCGACTCAAATTAGGCATCTTGATTGGAGATGAGGCGTAAATCGGCAACATCGGCGCGGCCATCTGATCGGCCATGATGAAAAGAATGTTCTTGCGCTTCATGTATTCGCGGCATTCCATAGTGAATATTTATGCGAAATTGCTGTTCCAGAGAATGAGACCCATGGGATCAGCGGTAAAGCCCATAGAACACAATGCCTAGGATAAGCCACGCTTATGTTTGAAGCCCTTGGTGACATGTCGCTGGATCTGCTTCGCGGTTTCGAAGCTGCCGCCCGTCTGCGCAGTTTCACCGCAGCAGCCGTCGAGCTCGGCACGACCCAACCGGCGATTAGCCAGCAAATCAAAAGGTTAGAAGAACAACTGGCAACGCGCCTGTTCGATCGCATTTATCGCGGTATCGAACTCACCGACGCCGGGGAAATTCTGTTCAACCACGTGCAGACCGGATTGCAGTCCATGGATGCGGGTTTGAGCCTGATTACCGAGCAGCACCAGCACGAGGTGTTGCAGGTGGCCACCGACTTCGCCTTCGCTGCCTATTGGTTGATGCCGCGTCTGCACCGCTTTCACAAAGACAACCCCGATGTGGACGTCAGCTTGGTGACCAGCGAGCGCAGTCATAACATGTTGCGAGCGGATATCGACGTGGCCGTGCTGTTTGGCGATGGACGCTTCAAACAGGGTGAAAGCCATTGGCTGTTCAGCGAGGAAGTGTTTCCGGTGTGCAGTCCGAAGTTGCTGGCCGACCGTCCTCTCCCATTGAAGACCGAAGCGCTGAAAGAGTTCCCGCTGCTCCACCTGCGCGGTGAGACCAGCACCAACTGGTTTGACTGGGGTGGCGTGTTCCGGGCATTGAACATCGCTCAGGCCCCTGCCCCGGGTCAGTTACGATTCGACAACTACACGTTGCTGATCCAGGCCGCGATTGGCGGGCAAGGCGTTGCGATCGGCTGGCGGCATCTGGTGGATGACTTGCTGGAGCAGGGCCTGTTGTGCCGCCCGATCGAAGCCACGGCAATCTCGGCTTATGGGTATTACATCGTCCTGCCGCAACGCAAACGACGCGTGCAGATCGTGCAGCGTTTCGTCGATTGGCTGAAAAGCGAACAGGCACTGAGCGGGGATTCGTTGGTGGGCAAGCCGATGCCGTCAATTGCTGTCTAGAAGAGCCCCCGGAGGCTCTAGTTGCTGTAGGGGGCCTTCATGACTGCCTCCGCTCAAACAACAAAATTCACGTATTGCCGCACATGGGCATTGAGCCTGAGTTCATCGGCGATACCTGCCGCCACCCGGCCCAGAACCTCCAGGGGTACCTGCAGGCCAGGTTCCACCGTCCCGCCGGTCTGGCTGAAGTGCTCGATACTCAGGCCCGCGACACCCTGTGGTGCACTGACCAATGTCCAATCGGCATCGCTATTGCGCAATGAATCGACGATCAACGCTGATGCCTGGAATTGGTCGAGATCCGGGTCCTGATAATCGGCGAGAGGCTGGCCCTGTAGCAGTTGGATGTCCGCGACGAGAATCAGCCGCTTGATCTGCATGCGCATCAGGCAGGCCAAAACGTTCTGCGCAGCGATCAATTGCTCTTCAGGGGTAAGGTTCTTGGGCTTGCGGTCGTGTTCGGGGCCAACGGGAAACACCTTGGCGTCGAGCAGGCAGATGACGGCCGAACAACCAGCGATGCTTTCACACACCCGATCAGCGCTGAACAGATTGCCTGCCTTTGTGCGCAAACCCGGCCGTGGCGCCAGAGCGTTGAGATCATCGAGTATCGCGATGACCTCATGCTGGCGGCGCAGCAATTCGGCCATCAACGCGCTGCCGAAGCTGCTGAGTGCGCCAAACAGCACAACCTTCATCACCGGGGTTTCTGCATTCTTCATGGCAATTGATCCGGGACTGTGGATAACTCTCCCTATTTGAGACTAGCAGCGCATTGGGCTGTTCCACGTTTTAGGAGGACCGGACATGTCACCTGTCGAGGGCTATCACGCCCACGTTTATTTCGATGCCCAGACCATCGAGCAAGCCCGCGCGTTGTGCGAGAGCGTTGCGGCGAAATTCGATATCCGCATGGGGCGAGTACACGAGCGCCCGGTGGGGCCGCATCCTGACTGGAGCTGCCAATTGGCGTTCGAGCATGAGAAGTTTGCTGACGTGATGCTGCATCTGGCACTGCATCGCGACGGCCTGGTGATTTTCACGCACCCGAACACCGGCGATGACTTGGCCGACCACACCAGGCATGCGATCTGGATGGGAGGGATTCGGGATTTGAACGTGGGGATGTTCAGGCGCTGACGGACGAATCCCTATCGCGGTCCGGCTTGCCAGCGCCAGCGGTCTAAGACGCCACCGCCGGCAAGCCGTGCTGAATCGGGGTCGATGCTTAATTCAACACGCCATCCAGAATTTCGTAAACGATCCCGCTGCCGATGGCCACAAGCACTACGTCAGTGCCCAGGCGACGCCATTCATAGCCGTCATACCGCGGCAGGTACTGCAGCGAACGATCATCCAGACGACGACCATAGCCGCGCGGCAGTGGGTGACCCTTCACAACATGAATGTTCGGCGGCAGCGGCTGGCCGCGCCCGATGACTTCACGGTGCTCCTGAATCGTGCGGCGAACGTCGCCGAAGTCTTGCGGCGGACGTCCCCCACGGTCGTTGCCACGGTTGTCAGCGTGCTGGTCATTGCGATGATCGTTGCCGTGATCATTGCCTCGATTATTCTGCGGACCCCCTTGCGGGCCATGGTCCTGATGCTGGCCGGGGCCGTTGTCGTCATGGCCGCCACGTTGATCAGGCGGTGCCGCCTGGACCAGCGCGCTGGCGCTGAGCATCAGTACGCCCAACCCTGCGATCAAACGATTCGAGACTTTCATGTAGCGTGCTCCTGAGCAAATTCGAGACAGCAAAAAGGGGTTCAGAATCGGGTCCTGAACCCCTTTGCTGTACTGCTTAGTCTGCTAACGAAGACTTAGATTCCTTTGTATCAGAATCTTTACTCAGGGCAGATGGGCCGGGCCGACCCCTAGTAAATAAATGCGTTGTCCTTGGCAACCCAAGCGCTGTAACCAACCCCTTCAGGAGAACGCAGCCTCGGCTCGCCAGAACCAGGCGCGGCACCGGTTTTTTGATTCTGCTCAAGAGGTCGCAAGCTGCCCTTCAAGCTGCTGGAGCGCGAACTTCGGGGCTCTTGACCGATTGGCGGCAGTTTTGCGTCAACGGTAGTGTCGTTACCGTTTACATCTCTGAGTGTTGCAGTCGGGGCAAACTGGACTGATTTCTTCTGCGGTGCATCTGTAGCCGGCCCTTCGCTGGATTTGACACTCGCGGTGTTTCCGACACTCGTAAGATGCTGTTTAAGTCTGGAACTTATGGACAAAGCTCCTTCATTAACCCGATGCGGGATCAAGGTTCTGGCGCTTCCGACTTTCATTTCAATGTCTCCATGATGGTGGGCTGCCAGGTTTACTCCTTCACTTGAAAATCCACTTTCAGAAAACGCCTATGCAATAAAAAAGGCCCGCCGAAGCGAGCCTTTTCTTACAATCGCGATGGAGCGCTGGTATCAAGCGCGGGCGCTGCGGACACCCTGTGCCAACGTCGAACACAGTTCCAGCACGCCACTCACCGCTTTTTCCGGCGTCTGGGCGTTCGCAATCTGGTCAATCAATGCCGACCCCACCACGACGCCATCCGCGACGCGAGCGATGGCAGCAGCCTGCTCAGGTGTGCGAATACCGAAACCAACGCTGATCGGAAGGTCAGAGTGACGACGCAGGCGAGCGACGGCTTCCTTGACGTGCTCGATGGTGGCCGAGCCCGCACCGGTCACACCGGCAACCGACACGTAGTAAACGAAGCCCGAGCTGCCGTTGAGGACGGTTGGCAGGCGTTTGTCGTCGGTGGTCGGCGTGGTCAGACGAATGAAGTCCAGACCTGCGTCCTGCGCCGGGTCGCACAGTTCGTTGTTATGCTCAGGCGGCAGGTCGACGACGATCAGGCCATCGACGCCCGACTCGTGAGCCTCGGCGATGAAGCGCTCGACACCGTAGTTGTGGATCGGGTTGTAGTAACCCATCAGTACCAATGGCGTTTTGCTGTCTTCGGTGCGGAACTCGCGGACCATCTGCAAGGTTTTCGCCAAGTTCTGTTTGGCCTCCAGTGCGCGAATGTTCGCCAACTGGATCGCTGGGCCGTCGGCCATCGGATCGGTGAAGGGCATGCCCAACTCGATCACGTCAGCCCCCGCTTTCGGCAGGCCCTTGAGGATCGCCAGCGAGGTGTCATACGCCGGGTCACCTGCGGTGACGAAGGTCACCAGAGCGGCCCGGTTTTTTTCTTTCAGCTCGGCAAAGCGCGTTTGCAGGCGGCTCATCAGTGTTTCTCCTGCTTGGACAGATCCAGATGGTGCATGACGGTTTGCATGTCCTTGTCACCGCGACCGGACAGGTTGACCACCATCAGGTGATCTTTAGGCAACGTTGGTGCGCGCTTGAAGACTTCAGCCAGGGCGTGGGCACTTTCCAGCGCCGGAATGATGCCTTCCAGGCGGCAGCACTGGTGGAACGCGGCCAGCGCTTCGTCGTCGGTGATCGAGGTGTATTCGACACGGCCGATATCGTGCAACCAGGCGTGTTCAGGACCGATGCCAGGGTAATCCAGGCCAGCGGAAATCGAGTGAGCGTCGATGATCTGGCCATCGTCGTCCTGCAACAGGAAAGTACGGTTGCCGTGCAGAACGCCTGGAACGCCGCCGTTCAGGCTCGCTGCGTGCTTCCCGGTGTCGATGCCGTGACCGGCTGCTTCTACGCCGATGATGCGCACGGTGGTGTCATCCAGGAATGGATGAAACAAGCCCATGGCGTTGGAGCCACCGCCAATGCACGCCACCAGACTGTCAGGCAGCCGGCCTTCCTGTTCCTGCAACTGTACGCGGGTTTCCTTGCCGATCACGGCCTGGAAGTCGCGAACCATCGCCGGATACGGGTGCGGGCCGGCGACGGTGCCGATCAGGTAGAACGTGCTGTCGACATTGGTCACCCAGTCACGGAGAGCTTCGTTCATCGCGTCTTTCAGGGTGCCGGTGCCGGCAACGACCGGGATCACGGTGGCGCCGAGCAGCTTCATGCGGAACACGTTCGCCTGCTGGCGCTCGATGTCGGTGGTGCCCATGTAGATCACGCATTCCAGACCGAAACGCGCAGCCACGGTGGCGGTCGCCACGCCGTGCATGCCAGCGCCGGTCTCGGCAATGATGCGTTTCTTGCCCATGCGGCGAGCCAGCAGGATCTGGCCGATGCAGTTGTTGATCTTATGCGCGCCGGTGTGGTTCAGCTCTTCGCGCTTGAGGTAGATCTTCGCCCCGCCGCAATGCTCGGTCAGGCGTTCGGCGAAGTACAGAGGGCTTGGACGGCCCACGTAATCGCGCTGGAAGTAGGCCAGCTCCTTGAGGAAGGACGGGTCTTCTTTCGCGGCTTCGTACTCGCGATTGAGGTCGAGGATCAGCGGCATCAGGGTTTCAGCAACGTAACGACCGCCAAATGCGCCGAACATGCCGCGGTCATCCGGGCCGTTCCTGTATTGGGTCTGAGTCATGGTGAAGACCTCCGGGGTGACGAATAGATTTAGCCGTTGAGGCAGTGAACACACTTTAACCAGCGCATCGGTGGATGAAAACCGATAAGATCGGCGCAACCTGTCAGAAAAACTCACAGATACCATGAGTCGAGATCTCCCCCCGCTGAACGCACTGCGTGCCTTTGAAGCCACTGCCCGGCTTAACAGCGTCAGCCAGGCGGCGGACCAATTGCACGTTACCCACGGCGCGGTCAGCCGACAATTGAAAGTCCTCGAAGAGCATCTGGGCGTGAGTCTGTTCAGCAAGGATGGGCGCGGCCTTAAACTCACAGATGCAGGCGTTCGTCTGCGGGACGCGAGCGGCGAAGCATTCGATCGACTGCGCACTGTCTGCGCTGAGCTGGCCCAAGGCAGCGCCGACGCACCGTTCGTCCTGGGATGTTCGGGAAGTTTGCTGGCTCGCTGGTTCATCCCGCGAATGGGGCGCCTGAATGCAGAGCTGCCAGACTTGCGCCTGCACTTGTCGGCTGGCGAAGGCGATCTTGATCCGCGGCGTCCCGGTCTGGATGCATTGCTGGTGTTCGCTGAACCGCCGTGGCCTGCCGACATGCAGGTTTTCGAATTGGCGAAGGAACGCATTGGCCCGGTGTTGAGCCCGCGGTTCGCCCGGTTCGAAGCGTTATCTCACGCACCTGCCCAAGCGCTGCGTAACGAACCCCTGTTGCAAACGAAGTCACGGTTGCAAGCGTGGCCCAGCTGGGCGAAGCAGAACGGCATCGATCCCGACACATTGCATTACGGTCAGGGGTTCGAGCATCTGTATTACTTGCTTGAGGCTGCCGTAGCGGGCCTTGGAATTGCCATCGCCCCGGAGCCGCTGGTAGCTGACGATTTGAAAGCCGGGCGCCTCGCTGCGCCATGGGGTTTCAGTGAAACCCCGGCGCAACTGGCGTTATGGGTGCCCAAACGTGCCGCCGACGGGCGTGCCCGGCAACTTGCCCAATGGCTCGGACAAGAGCTGGCGCGTTCAGGTCAGGTGTAATCAGTTACCGCGTTTGCAGAGCAAGTAGGCCGCCAGCAGACCGACCGCACCCACGGCGACACCCGCTGTAGTCCAAGGGTGTTCCTGTGCGTAGTCACGGGTGGCAACGCCTGTTTCGCGGGTTTTCACTTTGACGTCTTCATAGACATCGCTCAGCAGGCTGCGCGAATGGCTCAGCGCGCTTTCGGCGTTGGCCTTCAGGGTCTTCAGGGTTTTGCGCGACTCGTCCGAAGCGTCCGACTTCAAGCTCTCCAACGACTTGAGCAGACTCTCGATCTCCGCTTCCATGCTTTGCAAAGACGCTTTACGGGATGACGTGAATGCCATGATTTGACTCTCCTGCAGTGATGAGTGGCGTGTGTTGTTTCCGACTACAGGGTTTTCAGAAAGTGCAGTGCGTGTTTCGAAGTACCGTTTCTTGTGAACTTTTCGGGGGCAAATGGCGCCTGACAGATAGGAAAGCCACGGCGGTCGTAGGGCGCAATTTCGCTGCTACGCTGCAATTGAGACAACTTGAGGAGCACTGCCATGACAGATCACCACACCTACAAGATCCTGGAACTGGTCGGTTCATCGACCACCAGCATCGACGATGCGATTCAGAATGCAATTGCCCAGGCCGCTAAGAGCGTGAAGTTCATGGAGTGGTTCGAGGTGCTGGAAACCCGCGGGCACATCAAGGATGGCAAGGTGGCGCACTTTCAGGTGACGATCAAGGTTGGCTTCCGCATCGACAACAGTTGATGAACTTTTACACTGGCTGATTGCCACAACCTTCGCTATACATACCGCGCCGTTCGTGAATTCGGACGCGAGGAAAATGTGACGGGCCGCTCCTGACGAGCGGCCTCTTACGCTTGAAAAGCGCCTGACGAGGGAGTGTGACCGATGAAGAAGATTCTTTTGGCGGTAGGGTTGTTGAGTATTGCGGGCACCACCTTTGCAGCCGGCAAATCGTGCGATGACGTGAAGGCGGACATCGACGCGAAGATCAAGGCAAACGGCGTGTCGTCTTACACGCTTGAGGCGGTAGACAAAGGCAGCGCCGCAGACGGAAAAGTCGTCGGCACCTGCGAAGGCGGCAGCAAGGAAATCGTCTACAAACGCGGCTGACTCAGCCCATAGACAAATAAAAACCGACGCATTTGGCGTCGGTTTTTTTATGCCTGAATGTTGTTCTTTTACCCATCCCGGGACTGCTACAGAAATGCTTGCCCAATCAGCCTTTGGCCACCTGCGCCAGAATCTCGTACGAGCGCAACCGGTCGGCGTGCTCGTACATGTCGCAGGTGAAGATCAGCTCATCGGCATCGGTCTGTTCCAGCAGCACATCCAGCTTGGCGCGGATCTTCTCCGGGCCGCCGACCATCGCCAGGCCCAGGAAATCCATCACCGCTTCGCGCTCATGGGGCAGCCACAGGCCGTTCATGCTGTCGACCGGGGGTTTCTGCATCAGGCTCTGCCCACGCATCAGATTGAGAATGCGCTGATAAACCGAAGTCACCAGGTATTCGGCCTGCTCATCAGTGTCGGCCGCCGCCAGAGGCACGCCCAGCATCACGTAAGGCTTGTCGAGCACCTCTGAAGGCTGGAAGTGATTGCGGTAGACCCGGATCGCCTCGTGCATGAAGCGCGGTGCGAAGTGCGAGGCGAAGGCATAGGGCAAACCGCGCTGACCGGCCAGTTGCGCGCTGAACAGGCTTGAGCCCAGTAGCCAGATCGGAACATTGGTATTGGTGCCGGGAACGGCGATCACGCGTTGATGCGGTTGACGCGGGCCGAGGTAGCTCATCAGCTCTGCAACGTCATCCGGGAAATCGTCAGCGCTGCCGGAGCGTTCGCGGCGCAGGGCACGGGCGGTCATCTGATCGGAACCAGGCGCGCGGCCCAGACCCAGGTCGATCCTGCCCGGAAACAGGCTCGCCAGGGTACCGAACTGTTCTGCGATCACCAGTGGCGCGTGGTTGGGCAGCATGACGCCGCCGGATCCGACACGAATGGTCGAAGTACCGCCCGCCAGATAGGCCAGCAGTACCGAGGTCGCGGAACTGGCGATGCCATCCATGTTGTGGTGTTCGGCAACCCAGAAACGGTTGTAGCCCCATTTTTCGACGTGTTGCGCCAGGTCCAGCGAGTTGCGCAGCGACACGGCCGGGCCTTTGTCTTCGCGAACCGGAACCAGGTCAAGGGTTGAAATCTTCACATCAGCTAATCGTTTCATAGGCCGCTGTCGATCCTCTTGGGGGCTTGGTCGGGCGCCTCGGACTTGGGAGACGCGAGAGCAAAACCTGCGTTAAGCCTAAATATTTGCGTTAAGGCCCTAGGATACGGCCGGATTTTTAGGTTGCAATGGGCAAGAGGAAATTTCCTACTAATTTGGTCGGATTTCCACTTCTGAAAATCAGCAAATAAAGCACGGGCGTCATAACTGTTGAACTAAGTCCCGCCTACACTCCTCAGACTTTTGGTCCACGTGCGACGCAATCGCACTTTTTTCATCGAGGAGACACCATGAGCATCGTCAAGAAAGCATCCGCCCACTGGGAAGGCGACCTGAAAACAGGTATTGGCAGCATCTCCACCGAAACCGGCGTGCTGCGTGAAGCACCGTATGGTTTCAAAGCGCGTTTCGAAGGCGGCAAGGGCACCAACCCTGAGGAATTGATCGGCGCGGCTCACGCGGGCTGCTTCTCGATGGCCCTATCGATGATTCTCGGCGGCGAAAACCTGAAAGCCGACAGTATCGACACCACTGCAGACGTCACGCTGGACCAGGTCGATGGCGGCTTTGCCATCACCGCTGTACACCTGACCCTGAAAGCCAAAGTGCCTGGCGCGACTCAGGAGCAGTTCGACAAGCTGACCGCCATGGCCAAAGAAGGCTGCCCGGTTTCCAAAGTCTTGAACGCCAAGATCACTCTGGATGCCACACTGGTGAGCTGATCCAGCGCCGCCGTACTATCCGATGACCCGCGTGCTTGAGTGCAGCGGGTCATTTTTCATTTCAGGGGCCCGAGAACCGCTTCGGGGTCACAAGGTCATATGCAGGGCCGGTGCGAGTCGCACGGCATCGAAGGAGTCGAGCATGAAACGCATCGCCGCAACCCTGATCATCAGCGCACTGACCACCAGCGTGTTCGCCGCTCCCAAGCCCTGCGAAGAGCTGAAAGCCGAGATCGAAGCCAAGATCCAGGCGCAGAACGTCAGTTCCTACACCCTGGAAGTCGTCAGCAATGAAGAGGTGCACGACCAGAACATGGTCGTGGGCTCATGCGAGAACGGCACAAAGAAGATCATTTATCAGAAGAATGATCGGTAAGGGTCACGAACGAGTTGAAAATATCCCGTAGCCATCGTTACGGGATACAAAAAATCTCCCCTTCCTCCGCCAACACCTTGCGCTGCTCGTCGCGCAGTTGCGCGTCGATGCTGTTGGCGATATTGCGCACGTCCAGGCGATAACGATGGCCGGCTTCGAAATGGTCGTAGTTGATCGTGACGTAGCAGGTCAGCTCGTTATAGATCGCTATCGAAAGCCCCAGACCACCAGGTGCATAGTCGTAGTCATAGCGCACTTCCAGTTTGTGCTTGCCGGGCGTCACCTGAAAAAACCGACCATCTTCCGTGCGCACGCCATCCAGCTTGTCGGACATGAGTGTCTTGCCAGTGTAGGTGTGCAGGTCGACCCAGGCTTTTTGCGGATCGACGGCAGGCAACGGGCCTGCGCATCCAGCGAGGAGACCGAGGGCGATGATCGACAGGGGCAGGCGCATGACAGACTCCGCATTCAGGCAGATGGCGATGGTGGTTGCGTCAGAGGCTGGCTCTCCGGCATAACGCTGCTGGTGTGCACTCTCTGTTTCGACACTAAGGCCGCTGCATGAATCTATTGAACATCTTGTGGTTGCGGCGCGGTGTGCCGATGCTGGCGATTTTACTCCTCAGCGGCTGTTCCAGTCTTTCCTATTACACGCAATTGGCGAGCGGCCAGTTGGCGTTGCTGCAGGCGCGCGAACCGGTGGCCGATGTCATCGCCGATCCACAACGTGATCCTAAGCTGCGCGACCATCTACTCAAGTCGCAACAGGCTCGCGCTTTCGCCAGCGAACACCTGCATCTGCCTGACAACAAAAGCTATCGCCTGTACGCCGACATCCATCGCCGTTACGTGGTGTGGAACGTCTTTGCCACCGACGAATTCTCTCTCGACCCTGTAACCCACTGCTTCCCCATCGCTGGCTGCGTGGCCTATCGCGGTTACTACGATCAGGGTGCGGCGCGAGGGGAAGCGGCGCTGCAGAAGCTCGACGGCAAGGACGTGTATGTCAGCGGTGTCGAGGCGTATTCGACGCTCGGCTGGTTCAATGACCCGATCATCAGCTCGATGATGAACTGGGGCGATGAACGTCTGGCGACGCTGATTTTTCATGAGCTGGCGCACCAGCGCTTCTATGTGAAGGACGACAGCGAGTTCAACGAGTCCTATGCCACGTTTGTCGAAGAGGAAGGCACCCGGCAGTGGCGTGCGGCGCGGGGATTGCCTGCAGAGACCGCATCGTCCGAAGCTCAGCGTCGTGACCAGCTGACCCAGTTGGCGCTCGAGACTCGCGACCGTCTGAAGGCGCTGTATGCCGAGCCGTTGAGCCCCGACGTCATGCGCCAGCGCAAGGCTGAAGAGTTCGATCGTTTGCGCAGTGCATACCGACAGATGCGCGACAGCCAATGGGGTGGCGACAAGCGTTTTGACAGTTGGGTTTACGCCCCCATGAACAACGCCCGCTTACTGCCAATCGGACTATACGACCAGTGGGTGCCGTCGTTCGAGGCGCTGTTCAGGCAGGTCAAGGGCGATTGGCTGGCGTTCTTTGTCGCTGTCGAGAAGATGGGCGGCTTGCCGAAGGATGAGCGCAAGGCCGCGTTGGAGAGGTTGATGAAACCCGCCTGATCACAACATGACCCTGTAGCCGTCCGGCCGGGCGGCTACAGGTTTTGTGTGGCTGTCAGGACTTGAGAAACGCCTGATGCAACTCCTTCAGCGAGTCGAAGTGATACGTCGGCGCCTCGGCCTCCAGCTCTTCGCGGCTGCCGAAGCCATATCCCACCGCCGCCACATCCAGCCCGTTGCGCTTACCGCCGATCAAGTCGTGCTTGCGGTCGCCGATCATCAGCGTCTGCTTGGGATCGAGCTTTTCTTCTTCCAGCAAATGCCGGATCAGTTCGACCTTATCGGTGCGTGTGCCGTCCAGTTCGCTGCCGTAGATCAGCTTGAAGTGGCGCGCAAAGTCGAAATGTCGGGCGATCTCATGGGCGAACACCCAAGGTTTTGAGGTCGCGATAAACAAGGTTCGGCCTTGATCCGCAAGCATGTCGAGCAATTCGAACACACCGTCGAACACCAGGTTCTCGTAAAGCCCGGTGACTTTGAAGCGCTCGCGGTAGAAGCCTACCGCCTCCCACGCCCTGGCCTCGTCGAAATCGTAAGCGCGCATGAACTGCTGCAGCAGTGGCGGGCCGATGAAGTGCTCGAGCTGCGTGATGTCGGGTTCGTCGATCCCCAGTTTGCTCAAGGCGAACTGGATCGAACGGGTGATGCCTTCCCGTGGATCGGTCAGGGTGCCGTCCAGGTCGAACAGAATATTCTGGTAATGCATGTCGTCTCTCGATTGCGGCCGGGGATCAGCAGGGCTTGTCGAAACCTTCAGCCAGGTGCTGATCTTTCAATTTCACGTAATTGCTGGCGCTGTAGGGGAAGAAGGCGATTTCCTTTTCGGTCAGCGCGCGGACCTGTTTCACCGGTCGGCCGACGTACAGAAAGCCGCTTTCCAGACGTTTGCCCGGCGGCACCAGGCTGCCCGCGCCGATGATCACTTCATCTTCCACCACCGCGCCATCCATGATCGTGCTGCCCATGCCGATCAAAATTCGGCTACCGACGGTGCAGCCGTGCAGCATGACCTTGTGACCAATGGTCACTTCGTCGCCGATCAACAGCGGGAAGCCGTCCGGGTTGAAGGGGCCGGCGTGTGTGATGTGCAATACGCTGCCGTCTTGCACGCTGGTGCGTGCGCCGATGCGGATGCGGTGCATGTCGCCGCGAATCACGGTCAACGGCCACACCGAGCTGTCGGCGCCGATCTCCACATCGCCGATAACAACCGCCGAATGATCGACAAATGCCCGTTCGCCAAGGGCCGGGGTGAGATTCTGAAATGTGCGAATAGCCACAATAGGTTCCTTCTCTGGCGCTGATAGCTGCGGTCAGCGCAGATTGTAATTAAGATGCTTAGGTGTTTCTTTCAGCCAAGGTGCCAAACCGTGAGCGCGAACAACCCTCTTTTGCAATCCTACGACCTGCCACCTTTCTCGGCGATTCGCGCCGAGCACGTAAAACCTGCTATCGACCAGATTCTTGCCGACAACCGCGCCGCGATTGCCGACATCCTCGCCAAGCAAGGTGCGCAGCCTACATGGGCCGGCCTGGTGTTGGCGATGGACGAGCTGAACGACCGCCTGGGCGCTGCCTGGAGCCCGGTCAGCCACTTGAACGCCGTGTGCAACAGCGCCGAACTGCGCGAAGCCTACGAGTCCTGCCTGCCAGGGTTGAGCGCCTACTCCACTGAAATGGGCCAGAACCGCGAGCTGTTCCAGGCTTTCGAAGCCCTGGCCAACAGCCCGCAAGCCGCTGGTTTCGACGTCGCGCAGAAAACCATCCTCGAGCACTCGTTGCGTGATTTCCGTTTGTCGGGCATCGATCTGCCGCCTGAACAGCAGAAACGTTACGCCGAAGTGCAGAGCAAGCTGTCGGAGCTGGGCAGTCAGTTTTCTAACCAACTGCTCGACGCCACCCAGGCCTGGACCAAGCACGTCACCGACGAAGCCACCCTCGCCGGTCTGACCGATTCGGCCAAGGCGCAAATGGCAGCAGCAGCGAAAGCCAAGGATCTGGACGGCTATCTGATCACCCTGGAATTCCCGAGTTACTACGCGGTGATGACCTACGCCCAAGACCGTGCGCTGCGTGAGGAAGTTTACGCGGCCTACTGCACACGCGCGTCGGACCAAGGCCCGAATGCCGGCAAAAACGATAACGGCCCGGTGATGGAGCAGATCCTCGACCTGCGTCAGGAACTGGCCAAACTGCTGGGTTTTGCCAGCTTCTCCGAGCTGAGCCTGGCGACCAAGATGGCCGAGTCCAGCGATCAGGTACTGAGTTTCCTGCGTGATCTGGCCAAGCGCAGCAAACCCTTCGCTGCCCAGGATCTGGAACAACTGAAAGCCTACGCCGCTGAGCAAGGCTGCCCGGACCTGCAAAGCTGGGACAGCGGTTTCTATGCCGAGAAGCTGCGCGAGCAGCGCTACAGCGTTTCCCAGGAAGCCCTGCGCGCCTACTTCCCGATCGACAAGGTGTTGAACGGCCTGTTCGCCATCGTGCAAAAACTGTACGGCATCGAAATCGCCGAGCAGAAAGGCTTCGACACCTGGCATCCAGACGTTCGTCTGTTCGAAATCAAGGAAAACGGCCAGCACGTCGGCCGCTTCTTCTTCGACCTCTATGCCCGTGCCAACAAGCGTGGCGGTGCGTGGATGGACGGCGCGCGTGATCGTCGTCGCACCCTGGAAGGCTCGCTGCAAAGCCCGGTCGCCAACCTGGTGTGCAACTTCACCCCGGCGTCGCCTGGCAAGCCTGCCCTGCTGACCCACGATGAAGTCACGACCCTGTTCCACGAGTTCGGCCATGGCCTGCATCACCTGCTGACCCGTGTCGAACACGCGGGTGCCTCGGGCATCAACGGCGTGGCGTGGGATGCAGTCGAGCTGCCGAGCCAGTTCATGGAAAACTGGTGCTGGGAGCCGGAAGGTCTGGCGCTGATTTCCGGTCACTACGAAACCGGTGAACCGCTGCCTCAGGATCTGCTTGAGAAAATGCTCGCGGCGAAGAACTTCCAGTCCGGCCTGATGATGGTCCGCCAACTGGAGTTCTCGCTGTTCGACTTTGAACTGCACGCCACACACGGCGACGGCCGCACGACCCTGCAAGTGCTCGAAGGCGTTCGCGACGAGGTTTCGGTCATGCGCCCACCCGCTTACAACCGCTTCCCGAACAGCTTCGCGCACATCTTTGCGGGTGGTTATGCAGCGGGTTACTACAGCTACAAGTGGGCTGAAGTGCTCTCGGCAGACGCCTTCTCCAAGTTCGAAGAAGACGGGGTGCTCAATGCCGAAACGGGTCGTGCCTTCCGCGAGGCGATTCTGGCCCGTGGCGGTTCGCAGGCGCCGATGGTGCTGTTCGTCGACTTCCGCGGACGCGAGCCTTCGATTGACGCACTCTTGCGCCACTCCGGCTTGAGTGAGGAAGCGGCAGCATGACCGATACACCCCATGTGATTACCAAGAAGCGTTTCATCGCCGGGGCTGTCTGCCCGGCGTGCAGCGAGCCCGACAAGTTGATGATGTGGAGCGAAGACGACGTGCCGCATCGCGAATGCGTGCATTGCGGGTATTCGGACACGCTCAATGCTCAGGGCCAGTCGATCCCGAAAGAACTGGGCACACGGGTCAACAAGACCCCTGCTAAACCGGCCGGGCCCAAGGTGCAGGGAGTGCAGTTCTTCCCGAATCCGAAGCTGAAAAAGCCGGTTGATCCGAGCTGATTTGACGCGAGTTCCGTTTCGCGGCTGTTTTGACATCCGCGAACTTTCTGTAGCAGCACGGCTTGCCGGCGGTGACGGTTTTTTGATCGCTACTATCGGCAAGCCAGACTGCTAACAGAGCGAGGAGACCCTACAGCCGCCACAAAATCGTCTGCACACCCACCACATCGGTCTTCTGAAACCACCCCTTGATTGCACAGCTCGCAAACGCGCTTGTGCTGCACGCCCCGCTGTCCAGTGCCGTCTTCAACGCATCGACGTCGACCTTGTTGATGTAATCGATGCCGTGCTTGAGGTCATCGGCATCGCCAAAGCCTCCATGTTCCATTTCATCCAGCGCCGCCTGTTTGCTCCAGCCCTGCACAACGATCCGGTACATCGCGGCTACCAGGCCAGTGCGGTCAAGCCCGTGTTTGCAGTGGATCAACACCGGTCCTTTCTCTTGCGCTGTCTGAATAGCGCGCAGGCTTTGGATCATGTCGGCGTCATCGACGTGAACGGTCTGCAATGGAATCTGCACCTGGGCCACGGACGGGTCAGACAGCCATTTGCTGTCGCTCTCCTTGATGAAGTCCACGACTGTCACGACCCCCAGTTTCTTCAACAGCGGCTGCGCAGCCGCATCCGGTTGGCGGCTACGGTAGAGCGTTGGAGTCATTTCATAGAGGTTGTAGTGGGTGTCGATCGGCTGCGCCCATTGACTTGGCCTGGGTGACGAAACGGAATATTCGCCGGCCTGAGCGAACGAGCAAAGGAAAGCTGCCAGCGGCAGGATAAGTTGAGTACGCATCGAGCAACACCGTGCGAGCAAGCAGGGACAGGTCGCGAGTCTGCGTGGTGTGGGGTGAATGCGATGTGAGGCAAATGTCAAAGCCGTATTGATGCCGTTGATCGCCGATCCGTGGTTTTTTCGGGGTTGAGCGTGGAGAGCATAAGGGATTCAAGATACTGTATGCATGAACAGTTATCAGGATTGCCCGCATGTCCATCTCATTGCCACCCCGCGGACGCGGCACCGCCACCAACCCGCACAACCGCTTCGCGCCCAATCGCTCTGTGGCCGAGGATGACGGCTGGTATCAGGAAGTACCGCTGACGCAAGGCACTACCGTCACCCTGGAAACCGCGAAGAGCATCATCGCGCGCAATTCATCGCCGGATATCCCGTTTGATCGCTCGATCAACCCCTATCGTGGCTGCGAGCATGGCTGCATTTATTGCTACGCAAGGCCCAGTCACGCCTATTGGGACATGTCGCCGGGGCTGGATTTCGAGACCAGACTGATCGCCAAGACCAACGCCGCCGCGCTTCTGGAGCAACAGCTGTCCAAGCCGGGTTACAGCGTTGCGCCGATCACGCTGGGCGCCAATACCGATCCGTATCAGCCCATCGAACGCGAATACAAAATCACCCGCGCCACGCTCGAGGTGCTGTTGCGCTATCGTCATCCGGTAACGATCATCACCAAAGGCTCGCTGATTCTGCGTGATCTGGATCTGCTCGCCGAGTTGGCGAAACAGCGACTGGTGTCGGTGTTCATCAGCCTGACGTCTCTGGACGATGAGCTCAAACGCATTCTCGAACCCCGTGCCGCAGCGCCCAAAGCGAGGCTGCGCGCGATTCGGGTGCTACGGGATGCGGGGGTTCCAGTCGGCGTACTGCTGGCGCCGATGATCCCGATGATCAACGACATGGAGCTGGAAAAGCTGATGACCGAGGCCAAGGCTGCGGGAGCCTTGAGCGCGAGTTACGTGATGTTGCGCTTGCCACTGGAGGTTGCGCCGCTATTCGAAGAATGGTTGCAGGCGCATTATCCGCAGCGAGCCGAGCATGTGATGAGTCTGGTCCGGCAGAGTCGCGGCGGGCAGGTTTACGACAGCCGTTTTGGCTCCCGGATGCGTGGCGAGGGTGTGTTCGCCGAGTTGCTGGCGCAGCGCTACAGTATCGCTGTGAAGAGGCTCGGCTTGAACCAGCGGGACAGTTTCAAGCTCGACTGCGAGGCGTTCTGTCCGCCGGGAGGGCAGATGTCATTGTTGTGACTCAGGTGACGTCTATCTATCTGTAGGTGTGCTCTGCAGCAATCCGGCCGGCTACCGGTCGACGGTAGAAACCGGGGCCTGGATTAAGAATTTCTTAAGCGAGACCCGCGATCTAGAGCGATGCATTCAGTTTCAATTAAGTTTTTGCCGTTAAGGTGTTTAGCAAGTGACCGGCTGGTCGCGTACAGATGGAATTGTCCGTATTGCCTGAAAAAAGTGGGTCATCCACGGGAATCACTGGTAAATCCACTTCAATCCGTCAAAGAGGATGAGACATGACAGACATGGATAAACGGCCCCAGGTTACAACCCCGGGCGCCTTGGCCGAGGCAGAATCCGCCGATGTGGCCCTCAAGCACATCGTTGATGGCTTCAAGCATTTTCGCCACGACGTCTTCCCGCAACAGGAAGAACTCTTCAAAAAGCTCGCTACGGCTCAGCAGCCCCGCGCTATGTTCATCACTTGCGCCGACTCGCGCATCGTCCCCGAACTCATCACTCAAAGCTCCCCCGGCGACCTGTTCGTCACCCGTAACGTCGGCAACGTGGTTCCGCCGTATGGCCCCATGAACGGCGGCGTTTCCACGGCCATCGAATACGCTGTCATGGCGCTGGGTGTGCATCACATCATCGTCTGCGGGCATTCCGACTGCGGCGCCATGCGTGCAGTACTCAATCCGGACACCCTGGAAAAGATGCCCACCGTAAAGGCCTGGTTGCGTCACGCCGAAGTCGCCAGAACCGTGGTCCAGGACAACTGCAATTGCTCGGGCGAACACGAAACGATGCACGTCCTCACAGAAGAGAACGTCATCGCGCAACTGCGTCATCTGCAGACTCACCCTTCCGTAGCGTCCAAGATCGCGGCCGGCCAGCTGTTCATTCACGGCTGGGTGTATGACATCGAGACCTGCGCGATTCGCGCTTACGATGCCGAGCAGGGAACCTTCCTTCCTCTGGATGGCGACAACGCCACTCCGATGGCAACGCCACGAAAACGTTACTGATCACGGGTTGAAACCGGCCGCAAGGCCGTTGAATCCGCGTCACCACTGACGGTTCACACCTCATTCAAGCTCGTAGCGGCCGCGCATTGCGCGTGCCGTCGGGCGTTGTCACGTCTGAAGAATCTCCGGAGAGTCGTCATGGCTACTACAGATCTGAAGTCTTTATTGCCACGGGAGCTGCTGGCTTCCGTGGTGGTTTTTCTGGTCGCCCTGCCGCTGTGCATGGGGATCGCCATCGCCTCTGGCATGCCGCCCGCCAAAGGTTTGATCACCGGCATCATCGGCGGCCTTGTGGTGGGTTGGCTGGCCGGCTCTCCCTTGCAGGTCAGCGGCCCGGCGGCAGGTCTTGCCGTATTGGTTTTCGAACTGGTGCGTGAGCACGGCATGGCAATGCTCGGGCCGATCCTGCTGCTCGCCGGGTTGCTGCAACTGGTGGCCGGGCGTCTCAAGCTTGGCTGCTGGTTCCGCGTGACCGCGCCTGCGGTGGTCTACGGGATGCTCGCGGGGATTGGCGTACTGATCGTGCTGTCTCAGGCCCATGTAATGTTCGACAGCGGTCCGAAACCTTCGGGGCTGGATAACCTGATCGCTTTCCCCGAAACCCTGTTCGGTGCCATAGGGCCGGGCAGCGGCATGCAGGCCGGGCTTCTGGGCCTAGGGACTATCGCGGTCATGTGGCTCTGGGAAAAGCGCCGCCCTCACGCTTTGCGCTTCGTGCCCGGCGCCCTCCTCGGTGTAGGCATCGCCACAGTCGTGAGCCTGGTGATGAACCTCCAGGTCAAGCGCGTTGAAGTCCCGGCCAATCTTGCAGACGCGATCGATTGGTTGCGTCCGGCGGATCTGTTGAGCCTGACCGACCCTGCGATCCTGATTGCGGCCATCGCTGTGGCATTCATTGCCAGCGCCGAAACGCTTTTGTCGGCTGCCGCCGTTGACCGGATGCATGACGGCCAGCGTTCGGATTTCGATAAGGAACTCAGCGCCCAAGGCGTCGGCAACATGCTCTGCGGCCTGGTCGGCGCGCTGCCGATGACCGGCGTGATCGTGCGCAGCTCGGCCAACGTGCAGGCCGGTGCCAAGACGCGCATGTCGGCAATGTTTCACGGTCTGTGGCTGCTGGCGTTCGTATTGTTGCTGTCCAGCGTGCTGCAAAGCATTCCGGTGGCGAGTCTGGCGGGTGTGCTGGTCTACACCGGCGTGAAGTTGGTAGATCTCAAGGCGCTGCGCGGTCTGGGCCGTTATGGCCGCATGCCGATGTTTATCTACGGCGCGACAGCGAGCGCGATCATCCTCACGGACCTGTTGACCGGCGTGTTGATCGGCTTTGGTCTGACTCTGGTGAAGCTGGCGCTGAACGCTTCGCGGCTGAAGATCAATCTGGTGGATCTGGAAGCCGAGGGCGAGATGGAGCTGCGTCTGAATGGTGCTGCGACGTTTCTTAAAGTGCCTGCGCTGACTCAGGCACTGGGCGCAGTACCGCCCGGCACTACGCTGCATGTGCCGCTGAGCAACCTCAGCTACATTGACCATTCCTGCCTTGAGTTGCTGGAGGAATGGGGTCGTGCCAATGCCGCACAGGGCTCGCGGCTGCTGTTGGAGCAGCGTCTGCTCAAGCGTCGGGTAGAGGGGCGGATTCGGACGTCGATTGGTGGGGCGGCGTTGCATTGAGAATGGAATAGCCCGACTGGGAACATTCGGTGACAGTCCGGCTTGCCGGCGGGGGCAATCTCGTGATCGCTACCGCCGGCAAGCCGGATTGCTACAGGTCATATGCCGCCAGCAGCCCTATAAATCCTTCGTGCATTCCATCTCAAGCCCCACGCCCAGTTGGCGCGACAGGCTTGGCCAGCGTTTCCACGCAGCTTCGGTATCCGGGCTGACGAGTTGGTCTCGATAGGCCTCTACCGACTCCAGCGAAAAGCTGTCTTCGCCGAGCAACTCGTCGATGGCGTGATGCACCACTTCATCAAGCTGGTTGGCAAAGTCTTCACCAATCAGTTGATGGGCAATGACGCTGGCCACGGTTGTGTTCACCGGAATCAGCGGCTGGCCGAAGTGCACGATGTACAGGTCATTCACCTCTTCTACCAGACGATGCGCCAGATAGGCTTCGTCCAGAAGGCCATCCAGACCTTCATGGCCAGCCATGATGGCGGGCGGTGCACTGAAAAACTGTTCGGCGATTTTCAGGACGGGTTTGATCTGACTATCGATCCCGGCTTGCAGCGCCACGTCGTGGGCGGCGTCCAGCAAATCCGGAACCTGTTCGATGTAGGCGATCACAAAACGCGTCAGTACACCTCGCGCGTCGACATCGGGAAGATGGATGGCAGGGTGCAAATGGGGAAGTTGCAATTCGAGTTGGCGCAATAACTGACCGGTCTGGGTCTCGTGTTCCTGTGCTCGTGTGATCTGCTCGCGCAATGCGGCGGTGTTCATGAATGCTCCATAGGGCAATAAAACCAGGCTGTCATTATAGGGAAGTCATACGTTAGCTTGCTTATCAACGTCGCTAAGACGTAATTGTCATAACAATTTCATGGTTATGTGCATCCGCTATTAAAAGGCCAGTTTTCCCGCATTGATCCTGAATATTCTCAGTAAATGCGCGTGCGTATAGCTGGGTTTCGCGGAATCTCCACTGCATTGCGCACCGTTTGGCCGTGTCTATACTCGGGTTTGTGATGAGTTTGCTGATGCAACTGGAATGTGACGCAGGCTTGGCCCCGGTCCTCTAGCCACTTACTCGACCGCTCCCTCGCCCGCACAGGCACTTGTGAACGCTGCTGCGCACGGCACGGTGTTCACCCCGCCTGAAATGACTGCTGGCTAATAAGAAGAACAAGAGGGGAACCCGCAATGATGCGACATCCACACGTCTGGATGGGCCTCCTGTTGTGGTCGATATTCGGTCAGGCCCACGCCGCCTGGACCACGAATATGGCACCTGGAGCGACCGAGGTCAGTCACGAAGTCTTCGATCTGCACATGACCATTTTCTGGATATGTGTGGTGATCGGGATCATCGTGTTCGGTGCGATGTTCTGGTCGATGATCGTTCATCGCCGCTCGACCGGACAGGTTGCCGCGAAATTCCATGAAAGCACCACGGTGGAAATCCTCTGGACCGTCGTGCCGTTGCTGATCCTGATCGTCATGGCGATCCCCGCCACCAAGACCTTGATCCAAATGTACGACAGCACGGAATCGGGTCTGGATATCCAGATCACCGGTTACCAGTGGAAGTGGCATTACAAGTACCTGGGTCAGGACGTCGAATTCTTCAGCAACCTGGCGACCCCCGCCGACCAGATCCACAACAAGGAAACCAAGGGCGAGCACTACCTGCTTGAGGTGGATCAGCCGTTGGTGGTGCCGGTAGGCGTGAAAATTCGCTTTCTGGTGACGGCCGCCGACGTCATCCATTCCTGGTGGGTGCCCGCTTTTGCGGTCAAGCGCGACGCCATTCCCGGCTTCGTCAACGAGGCCTGGACCCGAATCGAGAAGCCGGGCATCTATCGCGGCCAATGCTCTGAACTGTGCGGCAAGGACCACGGCTTCATGCCGATCGTGGTCGAGGCCAAGACGCAGGCCGACTACGACACCTGGCTTGCCGGTCGCAAGGAAGAAGCCGCCAAGCTCAAGGAGCTGACCAGCAAGGAATGGACGCTTGAGGAATTGGTGGCTCAGGGCGACAAGGTTTATCACACGACATGTGTGGCCTGTCACCAGGCTGAAGGTCAGGGGCTGCCGCCTATGTTCCCGGCGCTCAAGGGCTCGAAAACCGTGATGGGTCCGAAAGAAGAACACCTCTCCACGGTATTCCACGGTCGGCCAGGCACGGCGATGGCGGCGTTCGGCAAGCAGCTGTCGGAAGTCGATATCGCCGCAGTCGTCACCTACGAGCGCAACGCGTGGGGCAATAACAAGGGCGACATGGTCACGCCCAAAGACGTGCTTGCACTGAAACAGGCGGAGGCGAAATGAACGCTTTTTTGATTTCCGCCGTGCCTCCTGTAGCAGCCCGGCTCGCCGGCGGTGGCGGCCTTGAGATCGCTATCGCTGGCAAGTCGTGCAGCTACATCGAATTGCCGCCCGCAAGATTGAATACCCGTCAGCGTTTCGCAGGAGACAGGACATGAGCGCAGTGATTGACGACCATGGCCACGAAGGCCATGTGCATGGTCCGGCCAAGGGCCTTATGCGCTGGGTGCTGACCACCAACCACAAAGACATCGGCACGCTGTACCTGTGGTTCAGCTTCTGCATGTTCCTGCTGGGCGGCTCGTTCGCCATGGTGATACGTGCAGAACTGTTCCAGCCCGGCTTGCAGATCGTCGAGCCTGCCTTCTTCAACCAGATGACCACCATGCACGGGCTGGTGATGGTGTTCGGCGCGGTGATGCCGGCCTTTGTCGGGCTGGCCAACTGGATGATCCCGTTGATGATCGGCGCCCCGGACATGGCGTTGCCGCGCATGAACAACTTCAGTTTCTGGTTGCTGCCCGCCGCCTTTCTGCTGCTGGTCTCGACTTTGTTCACGCCGGGCGGCGGACCGAACTTCGGATGGACCTTCTACGCCCCGCTCTCCACCACCTACGCACCGGAAAGCGTCACCTACTTCATCTTCGCCATCCACTTGATGGGCATCAGTTCGATCATGGGGGCGATCAATGTCATCGCAACCATCCTCAACCTGCGCGCACCCGGGATGACCCTGATGAAAATGCCGCTGTTCGTCTGGACCTGGCTGATCACAGCGTTTTTGTTGATCGCTGTGATGCCGGTATTGGCGGGCTGCGTGACCATGATGCTGATGGACATTCACTTCCACACCAGTTTTTTCAGCGCCGCCGGCGGCGGTGATCCGGTGCTGTTCCAACATGTGTTCTGGTTTTTCGGGCATCCCGAGGTATACATCATGATCCTGCCGGCATTCGGCGCGGTCAGTTCGATCATCCCGGCGTTCTCGCGCAAACCGCTGTTCGGCTACACCTCCATGGTCTACGCCACGGCGAGCATCGCCTTCCTGTCGTTCATCGTCTGGGCGCACCACATGTTCGTGGTCGGCATTCCGTTGGTGGGCGAGCTGTTCTTCATGTACGCCACCATGCTGATTGCCGTGCCAACCGGGGTGAAGGTATTCAACTGGGTCAGCACGATGTGGCAGGGCGAACTGACCTTCGAGACGCCAATGCTGTTCGCCGTGGCGTTTGTAATTCTGTTCACCATCGGCGGCTTCTCCGGACTCATGCTGGCAATCGCACCGGCTGACTTTCAGTACCAGGACACTTACTTCGTCGTCGCGCACTTCCATTACGTGCTGGTCCCGGGCGCGATCTTCGGCATCTTCGCCTCGGCCTATTACTGGCTGCCGAAATGGACAGGCCACATGTACGACGAAACCCTGGGCAAGCTGCACTTCTGGCTGTCCTTCATCGGCATGAACATGGCGTTCTTCCCGATGCATTTCGTGGGGCTGGCCGGAATGCCGCGTCGGGTGCCGGATTACAACCTGCAGTTCGCCGACTTCAACATGGTCTCGTCGATTGGCGCCTTTACCTTCGGCGCGACCCAGATCTTTTTCCTGTTCATCGTGATCAAGACTATCCGTGGCGGCCCGCCGGCCCCGGCCAAACCCTGGGATGGTGCCGATGGACTGGAGTGGACCGTGCCTTCGCCTGCGCCGTATCACACCTTCGTGACACCACCAGAAGTCAAGTGAGGGAGTGAAGTGAGATGAGCGACACGCTGCGCCCGAACAAGCGACTCGTGACCCGCCTGCTGATATTGGTGGTGGCGATGTTCGCGTTCGGATTCGCGCTGGTGCCGCTCTACGACGTGATGTGCAAGGCGCTGGGCATCAATGGCAAGACCGGGGACCAGTACACGCAAACCCAGCAGGTCGATGACAGTCGCCAGGTGCGGGTGCAGTTTCTGGCGACCAACAATGCCGACATGAGCTGGGGCTTTTTCCCCAAGGCTGAAGAACTGACCGTGCACCCTGGCGCGGTCAGCGAAATGCTGTTCGTGGCGCAGAACCCGACCAACAAGCCGATGACCGCGCAGGCGATCCCGAGCATCTCGCCGAGCACCGCCGCGGTTTACTTCCACAAGACCGAATGCTTCTGCTTCACCCAACAAATGCTGCAACCGGGCGAACGCATCGAAATGCCAGTGCGCTTCATCGTCGATCGCGACCTGCCCAAAGATGTGAAACACCTGACGCTCGCTTACACGCTGTTCGATATCACCGCTCGCATGCCACCGGTCGCCCGCCCTGTTGCGGCAAATGGTGGCTAGGCCTCCGGGCCGAGGAGATTCAGAAGATGGCAACGCATGAGCATTACTACGTTCCGGCGCAGAGCAAATGGCCGATCATCGCTACGGTCGGCATGTTCATCACCATGTACGGCCTGGGCACCTGGTTCATCGACATGAAGGCAGGACGTGAATCCCACGGGCCGATCTTCTTTGCGATTGGCGGGCTGATCGTCGCCTACATCATGTTTGGCTGGTTCGGTACGGTAATCAAGGAAGGCCGGGCGGGGCTGTACAGCGCGCAGATGGACCGTTCGTTCCGCTGGGGCATGAGCTGGTTCATCTTTTCGGAAGTCATGTTTTTCGTGGCGTTCTTTGGTGCGCTGTTTTATGTGCGCAACGTAGCGGGCCCGGCGTTGGGTGGCGAAGGACCGAAAGGCATTGCGCACATGCTGTGGCCGAACTTTCAGTACACCTGGCCGTTGCTGCACACGCCCGATCCGAAGATGTTTCCGCCGCCCAGGGAAATCATCGATCCGTGGCATCTTCCCTTGATCAACACCGTGCTGCTGGTCAGTTCCAGTGTCACGGTGACCATCGCTCACCACGCTTTGAAAAAGGGCCATCGCGGCGCTTTGAAGCTGTGGCTGGCGCTGACCATTCTGCTGGGCATCGCCTTTCTGTCGCTGCAGGCCAAGGAATATCACGAGGCCTATACCGAACTGGGCCTGACTCTGGGCTCGGGCATCTATGGCGCGACCTTCTTCATGCTTACGGGGTTTCACGGCGCCCACGTGACCATCGGCACGATCATTCTATTTGTGATGTTGATGCGGATCATGCGCGGACATTTCGATGCCGAGCATCAGTTCGGATTCGAGGCGGCGAGCTGGTACTGGCACTTCGTGGATGTGGTCTGGGTGGGGTTGTTCGTATTTGTGTATGTGCTTTGAAGGCGATGTCCGCGGGATGAATGCAAAGCCCCCTCCCACAGGTCGGTGCTAAAGGTGGATATCAGTGTGGGTGAGGTTTTTACCAGGGCGTGTGATAGACAAGCTGCCCGCTGAAATACCCATAGGCGATCAACACCAAGGTGATGGCGGCGCAGGTCACGCGCACGGTGAGCGCCTTGACCAGCCGGGTGGATGACGCGTCGTCCTTGACCAGAAAGAACAGGCCGCTGAACAGACTGACCACCGTGGCGATGAGCATAAAAACAATGGCCGCTTTGAGCATCGGGTAACTCCGGGAGCAAACGCTATGCAAGGGAGTATAGGTGTGGCTCGTCAGCAGGCGCGGGAAGCGTAATGAAGCGCTTTCGGCCTGGCATTGCGCCCACGCTGGTGGTCCTTGTGCTGCTGCCGGTGCTGATCTCGCTGGGCTGCTGGCAATTTAATCGGGGTGAGGAAAAGCGCGTCATGCTCGCCAATTATGCCGAGCGCCGGGCCGCGCCGCCGATGTCCGCCGAGTTACTGCCGACCACTGCCGATCCTGCTTATCGCCGGGTCCAGCTGCGCGGCAGCTTCGATGCCGAGCACAGCCTCCTACTGGATAACAGCACCCGTGACGGCAAGGCTGGCGTCGAATTGATTCAGCCCTTTCATGACCAGTCGAGCGGCCTGTGGCTGATGGTCAACCGCGGCTGGTTGCCCTGGCCGGACCGACGTACACCGCCGGTATTCGATACCCCTGCGCAATCGCTGAATCTGGACGCCTGGGTTTACCTGTCTCCAGGCGCGACCTTCCAGTTGCACCCCGATGCGCAGAGCGGCAGTTGGCCGAAACTGGTCACGGCGATGGACCCGGCCAAGGTCTGGCCGGAGCTGAGTCGCGAAGGCTTTGCCCATGAACTGCGGCTCGAAGCAGGGCCGGCGGCCTACCGCACCGACTGGCCGGTAGTCGCCATGGGCCCGGAAAAGCATCTGGGCTATGCGGTGCAGTGGTTCGCCATGGCCACGGCGCTGGTCGGGCTTTATCTGTATCTCAGCTTCAGCCAGCCTCGGATTGCCAAGCGCACTGACCAAAAAAATAAAAAGAAGGAGAAACCGCATGGGAACAGCGATGAATCCAGCCAGCATGTCTGAAACCCGGCCGCCGAAGAATCGGCGTCGAGGGCGGTTGCAGCTGATTCTGGTTCTGCTGGTAGCGCTCGGGCCGATGATCCTGGCCACCAGCATGTACAAGTTCAAGTTCTGGGTGCCGGACAGTCGCAGCTTTCATGGCGAACTGATCGGCAATGGCGAGAGCCGCACCGAACTGGGCGTGCAGGCCGACGAGAAACGCTGGCAGCTCTTGGTGACCGCGCCCGACCAATGCGAAGCCGACTGCCAGCAACTGGTGTATCTGGCGCGGCAGGTGCAGATCGGGCTGGGGCGTGATGCCTCCCGCGCCAGCCATGCGCTGACCACCACTCAGCCGCTCGATCCCGAGTACGACGCCAAACTGACCCGCGAATATCCGCAGCTGCAACGTTACCCGCTGGACCTCAAGCGCTACCAGCGCACGGCGCCGGGCGTTGACCTGCCGCAACTGTGGATCGTCGATCCTCACGGCAATCTCGTGCTTCGCTATGGCGCGCAGGTCAACGGCAAGGACTTGCTCAACGATCTGCGCCAATTGCTGAAACTGTCGAACATCGGATAAGGGGGTCATGATGACCAGGCCCGGATTTCGTCTCGCACTGTTTGCAACCGGCTTGGCGCTGGTGGTCGTGCTGCTCGGCGCCTACACCCGACTGACCCATGCCGGCCTTGGCTGCCCTGACTGGCCCGGCTGTTATGGCTTCATCAGCGTGCCCAAGAGCGAGGTGCAGCTGGCTCATGCCGAGCTGCATTTTCCAGATGCTCCGGTGGAAGAGCACAAGGGTCGCAACGAGATGGTCCATCGCTATTTCGCGGGTGGTCTGGCGCTGATGATCATGATGCTCGGCGTGCAGGCCTGGCATCGGCGGCATTTCGTCGATCAACCGGTGGGGCTGCCGTTGGCATTAGTGGGGGTAGTGTTCGCACAGGCCGCGTTCGGCATGTGGACGGTAACGCTCAAGCTCTGGCCGCAGGTGGTCACGGCGCATTTGCTGGGCGGCATCACGACGCTTAGCCTGTTGTTTCTGCTGACGCTTCGCCTGAGTGGGGCGTTCTCGCCGATGCCGCAGATTGGCCCGCGCTTGCGGCGTCTGGCGGCGGTCGGTCTGGTGCTGGTGGGGCTGCAGATCGCCCTCGGCGGCTGGGTCAGCTCCAACTACGCGGCCATGGCCTGCACAGACCTGCCGACCTGTCAGGGTCAGTGGTGGCCGGAGGCCGACTTCGCCAATGGCTTTCATCTGACCCAGCACATCGGCCCCAATTATCTCGGTGGCAAGCTGGACAGCACCGCGCGAACTGCGATTCACCTGACCCACCGCATTGGCGCAGTGCTAGTGACGCTCTCATTGCTTGCGCTGGCCTGGCAGATGCATCGCGCCGGCCTCAAAAGCCTGGCGGGTTTGCTGGTGCTGGCGCTGGGTGTTCAGGTCGGGCTGGGCGTCAGCAATGTGCTGTACCAACTGCCATTGGCAACGGCTGTCGCTCATAACGCTGGGGGCGCAGCGTTGATGCTGACCATGACCCTGATCAACTACCGGGTTCGGCCGTTGTATGCAACCTCACGAAGACACGCTCCCAGCTTCTGGCAACACGCCCATGTGCTTCTTCACCTGGGGCCACATCGTTGAGATTGAAGCACTGAGCTCACTTCTGCAGCAAAGATTCGGTATGCCGGGAGTGGCTTTTTTTACGTTCGATCAGAGAAGGAAACAAGCGGATGACAACCACCACCGGCGAGCAGCATCGCCAGGCGCTGTGGCGGGACTATCTGGAGCTGACCAAGCCCAAGGTTCTGGTACTGATGCTGATCACCTCGCTGGTGGGCATGTTTCTCGCCACTCGGGCTGGCGTGCCGTGGGTGGTACTGGTGTTCGGCAATCTGGGGATTGCGCTGTGCGCCGGTGGTGCAGCCGTGGTCAATCATGTGGTGGACCGGCGCATCGATGCCCTGATGGCTCGGACCCATAAGCGCCCCATCGCCGAAGGCCGCGTTTCGCCTGCAGCGGCCCTCACCTTTGCCGCGCTGTTGGCAATCAGTGGTCAAGCGCTGTTGCTTACCTTCACCAACACGCTGGCCGCGTGGCTGACCCTGGCGTCGCTGCTTGGCTACGCGGTGATCTATACCGGCTTCCTGAAGCGTGCGACGCCACAGAATATCGTCATTGGCGGTCTGGCCGGTGCCGCGCCGCCCATGCTCGGCTGGGTCGCTGTCACCGGGCACGTCACGGCCGAGCCGTTGCTGCTGGTGCTGATCATATTCGCCTGGACGCCGCCGCACTTCTGGGCGCTGGCGATTCATCGCAAGGAGGAATACGCCAAGGCCAAGATCCCGATGTTGCCGGTGACCCACGGCGAGCATTACACCAAGCTGCATATCGTGCTCTACACCTGCGTGTTGTTGGCAGTGAGCCTGATGCCCTTCGTGATCAAGATGAGCGGGGTGCTGTACCTGGCCTGCGCCAGTGTGCTGGGGATTCGCTTTCTGCATTGGGCTGTGGTGTTGTACCGTGGCAGCCGGCCGCACGCCGCGATCAACACCTTCAAGTACTCGATCTGGTACTTGCTGCTGCTGTTCATCGCGCTGCTCGTAGATCACTACTTATTGTTGAATTTATGACCCGAACCCAAAAAACCGTCTTCATTCTCGTGGCCATCGTTGCGGTGGTGCTGGGCCTGACTGTCAACCGAGTGCTGTCTGGCAAGGGTCAGGGCGACCAGACCGCGCTGATCGATGCGGGTGTGATTCTGCTGCCGCAAAGCCGCAATGTGCCTGACCTGAAAATGACCGATCAGGATGGTCAGCCGGTGTCGCTGGACAGCCTGAAAGACAAGTGGACGCTGCTGTTCTTTGGTTACACCTTCTGCCCGGACATCTGCCCGACCACCCTCGCCCAATTGCGTCAGATCAAAAGCGAACTGCCGAAAGAGGCCGTGGACAAATTGCGCATCGTCCTGGTCAGCGTCGACCCCAATCGAGATACGCCGCAGCAGCTCAAGACCTACCTGGGCTATTTCGATAAACAGTTCGTGGGCCTGACCGCGCCAGTGGACAGCATTCAGAAGCTGGCGAATGCGGTGAGCATTCCGTTCATTCCGGCGGATACCAGCAAGCCGAACTACACCGTCGACCACAGCGGCAACCTCGCCCTCCTCGGTCCCGATGGCACCCAACGCGGTTTCATCCGCGCGCCGTTGAACAACCAGAAGCTGGTGGCGCAATTGCCGGGGTTGGTGCAGAGGAAGTAAAAGGCAGGATGGATGATCTTTCCCACACTCCGGGTGGGCATGCATCCTATGACGCTCCGCGCCACAGTGGGCGCAGAGCGACCTGATCGGCGTTCCCACGCGGAGCGTGGGAACGATCACCCAACATCAGACCTGTAGCAGTCAGAGCTGCGGCGAGCACCGCGTTCGATCAGAACGCCGGAACCACGGCACCCTTGTACTTGGTCTCGATGAACTCCCGGGTTTCCGGGCTGTGCAACGCGGCGACCAGTTTCTGGATGGCTGGCGAATCCTTGTTGTCCTCGCGGGTCACCAGAATGTTCGCGTATGGCGACTCCTGACCTTCGATGATCAGCGCATCCTTAGTCGGATCGAGCTTGGCGGTCAGCGCGTAGTTGGTGTTGATCAGCGCCAGGTCGACCTGAGTCAGCACGCGCGGCAGGGTCGCGGCTTCCAGTTCGCGAAATTTCAGCGCTTTCGGATTCTGCTGCACATCGCTCGGTTTGGCAGTGATGCTGGTCGGGTCCTTCAGCGTGATCAGACCGGCTTTGACCAACAACAGGAACGCGCGGCCTTCGTTGGTCGCATCGTTTGGCAGGGCCACGGTTGCGCCATCAGGCAGGTCGGCGAGGTTCTTGATCTTGTCCGAATAGGCACCGAACGGCTCGACGTGGACCTTGGCCACGCTCACCAGATGCGTACCCTTGCCCTTGTTGAACTCGTCCAGATACGGCTGGTGCTGGAAGAAGTTGGCGTCCATGCGCTTCTGGTCGACCTGCACGTTGGGCTGAATGTAGTCGTTGAAGACCTTCACGTTCAGCGTCACGCCTTCTTTGGCCAGTGCCGGTTTGACGAATTCGAGAATCTCGGCGTGCGGCACGGCGGTGGCCGCGACGGTCAGGGTTTCATCGGCATGGGCCGAAAATGCAGCCACTGCAGCGAATACGGCCAACAGCTTCTTCATGGTTCTACTCCTTGAAATGCGCGCTGTTCGGCGCGCATTTACCGGTCAATGACCGGCGAAATCGGTTAACGGTGTGAAAAGTGCGCGACCAGTCTGTCGCCCACGGTTTGCAGAATCTGCACCAGCACCAGCAGCAATACGACCGTCACGAACATCACATCGTTCTGGAAGCGCTGATATCCGTAGCGAATCGCCAGGTCACCCAGACCGCCTGCGCCCACGGCACCCGCCATGGCGGTAAACGACACCAGCGCAATCGCGGTGACGGTGATCGCTGCAAGAATGCCCGGACGCGCTTCAGGCAGCAGCGCCTTGACGATGATCTGCCGTGTGGTGGCGCCCATCGCCTGAATCGCTTCGATGATCCCGCGGTCCACTTCACGTAGCGCGGTTTCTACCAGGCGGGCGAAGAACGGCGTGGCGCCGGCGATCAGTGGCGGCAGTGTGCCGAGAATTCCCAGCGAAGTGCCGGTGATGATTTCGGTCAGCGGCATCATCACGATTAGCAGGATGATGAACGGCAAGGCCCGCAGCATGTTCACGATCAGGCCGACCGTGGCGTACACCGGTTTGTTCTCGAGCAGCTGGCGGGGCGAAGTGAGGAACATCAGCACGCCCAGAGGCAGGCCGAGCAGCACGGTGAAGCCCAGGGACACGCCGAGCATGATCAGGGTATCGCCGGTGGCGACCCAGATTTCGTACCAGTCGACGTTGGAAAACAGATTGATCAGGGTATCCATCAGCGCAGGACCTCCATGTGAACGTCAGCCGCAGTGAAGCGGGCGAACGCGGCGTCCATGTCGCCGCCAGTGATGGCGAGCGTCAGTTGCCCGTAAGGAGTGTCCTTGATGCGGTCGATGCGGCCAGCCAGGATGCTGTAGTCCACGCCGGTTTCCCGGGCGACGGTTCCGAGTAGCGGCGCGTAGGTCGCTTCGCCCTGAAAGGTCAGACGCACGATGCGCCCCTGAACATGAGCGAAGTCGCTGTTCTGATCGTTCTCGTCGACCTGCTCGTCTTCCTGCACGAAACGGCGAGTGGTCGGGTGCTTCGGATGCAGGAACACATCGGCCACCGCGCCTTGCTCGACGATGACGCCGGCGTCCATCACGGCAACCTGATCGCAGACGCGACGAATCACGTCCATTTCGTGGGTGATCAGCACGATGGTCAGCTTCAGCTCACGGTTGATTTCGGCCAGCAGTTGCAGCACCGAAGCCGTGGTCTGCGGGTCGAGGGCACTGGTGGCCTCGTCGCACAGCAGAATCTTTGGTTTGGTCGCCAGGGCACGGGCGATACCGACGCGCTGTTTCTGGCCGCCGGAGAGCTGCGCCGGGTATTTCTTCGCGTGATCGGACAGACCGACCCGGGCCAGCAACTCGGCCACTCGCTGGTCGATCTGCGCACGGGACATGTCACCGGCCAGGGTCAGCGGCATGGCGACGTTATCGGCCACGGTCCTGGAAGACAGCAGGTTGAAGTGCTGGAAGATCATCCCGACCTGACGACGAAAGCCACGCAGACCATCGGCGTCCAGTGCGGTGACATCGACGTCGTCGACCAGGATCCTGCCGCCGCTTGGCGCTTCCAGACGATTGATCAGCCGCAACATGGTGCTTTTGCCCGCACCGGAATGGCCGATCAGACCAAATACCTGGCCGTCTTCGACCCGCAGGCTGGTGGGGTGCAGCGCGGGGATTTCCCTGTCGGCAACCCGATAGGTTTTATGGACGTTTTGAAACTCGATCACGTAGCGAACCTTGTGGGGGCGCGGTAGAAGTTCAGCGTGAGAAAAGTCTCGAACGCTGCTGGGGCGACCGGCGAGATTGAGCCGCTGACCGCCTCGGCTGGATAAACCGGGCGCGCATTTTAGCCTGTCAGGCCGGGGTTGGGCCCAGAATTCTTAGCATTTATTTAGCACCGCACCTGCCGAACGGTCATAACGGCGAGTCACGGGCAGGTGATGCAACGTTAGACCAAAGGTCTGAAAAAACACGGAACGGCCGTTTTTATCCTCAGTCACTACTTAAGCGCCGGGATTTCCCCCCTGAATTAATCAGGAGATTCCTGCTTACGAGCTCATACCGACTTTCCCCACGGAAGAACGAGAAAAGAGCCGCCTGAACCGAGGAGTTGTAGACTGATGGCTACGAAGAAACCAGCACCTGTAAGTCCGACACCCAAAAGCGACCTGGCAGGCACCGATACACTGGATCGGGGCAACACTAATGAAAAGATCGAAAGCCTGGAGCAGTTTCGCTCCGACGCTACCGGCCAGGCCCTGCGCACCAATCAGGGCGTAAAGGTTTCCGATAATCAGAACACGCTGAAAGTAGGCAACCGTGGCCCGTCGTTGCTCGAAGACTTCATCATGCGTGAGAAGATCACGCACTTCGACCATGAGCGTATTCCAGAGCGCATCGTTCACGCTCGCGGTACCGCTGCCCATGGGTACTTCCAGAGCTACGAGAATCATTCAGCACTCAGCAAAGCCGAATTCCTCCGCGATCCGGGAAAGAAAACCCCGGTGTTCGTGCGTTTTTCCACTGTTCAAGGGCCGCGCGGCTCCGGCGATACCGTGCGTGACGTGCGTGGCTTTGCGGTGAAGTTCTACACCGCCGAAGGCAACTACGACCTGGTCGGCAACAACATGCCGGTATTTTTCATCCAGGACGCGATCAAGTTTCCGGACTTCGTGCACGCGGTAAAACCTGAGCCACACAACGAGATTCCCACTGGCGGCTCGGCTCACGACACGTTCTGGGATTTCGTTTCGCTGGTGCCCGAGTCCGCGCACATGGTGCTGTGGGCCATGTCTGACCGGGCCATTCCCAAGAACCTTCGCAGCATGCAGGGCTTCGGCATTCATACCTTCCGCATGATCAATACCGAAGGTAAATCCTCGTTCGTGAAATTCCACTGGAAGCCCAAGTACGGCACGTGCTCGCTGCTGTGGGACGAGGCGCAGAAACTGGCGGGTAAGGACACCGACTACCATCGCCGCGATTTGTGGGAGTCCATCGAGTCGGGTGACTATCCCGAATGGGAGCTTGGGGTACAGATCGTGGCTGAAGAGGACGAGCACAAGTTCGATTTCGACCTGCTCGACCCAACCAAGATCATCCCTGAGGAAATGGTGCCTGTGACGCCACTCGGGAAAATGGTGCTCAACCGCAACCCTGACAATTATTTCGCCGAGACCGAGCAAGTCGCGTTCTGCCCCGGCCACGTGGTGCCCGGTATCGACTTCTCCAATGACCCCTTGCTGCAGGGACGTCTGTTTTCCTACACCGATACTCAGATCAGCCGACTGGGCGGGCCGAACTTTCACGAGATCCCGATCAACCGTCCGATTTCGCCGAACCACAGCGGCCAGCGTGATGCACAGCATCGCATGACCATCGACAAGGGCCGGGCGTCCTACGAGCCTAACTCCATTGATGGCGGCTGGCCGAAAGAGACACCTGCAGGCCCCGAAGATGGCGGCTTCGAGACATACCAGGAGCGTGTCGAAGCGCACAAGGTGCGTGAGCGCAGCCCTTCGTTTGGCGATCACTTCTCTCAGGCCACGCTGTTCTTCAACAGCATGAGCGAACACGAGAAAGAGCACATCATCGCGGCCTACAGCTTCGAGTTGGGCAAGGTCGAACGCGAACATATTCGCGCTCGCGAAGTGAATGAGATCCTGGCCAATATCGACATGACGCTGGCCACCCGTGTAGCTGCCAACCTCGGCCTGCCCGCGCCTAAGGGTCCGACCGTCAAGGCGCAGAAGACTGGCAAGCCGACGGTGGATAAGTCGCCTTTGCTTAGCCAGGTGAACCTGCTGTCCGGCGACATCGCCTCGCGCAAAGTAGCGATTCTGGTGGCGGACGGCGTGGACGACAAAGCGGTGGCAGCCATGAAAGCCGCGCTGGAAGCTGAAGCCGCTCACGCCAAGATCCTCGGCCCTACCTCGGCGCCGGTGAAAACGGCAGGAGGGAAAATGCTGGCTGTAGATGCCTCGGCTGAAGGTCTGCCATCAATTGCATTTGATGCTGTTTTCATCCCGGGCGGCGCTGCTTCGGTGAAAGCCTTGAGTGGGAACGGCGTGGCGCTGCATTACGTGCTGGAGGCCTACAAGCACCTGAAAGCCATCGCCTACGCAGGGGAAGCCAAAGAGCTGATCGATCTCCTGCGGCTGGAAGCTGACGCAGGGCTGTTGGCAGTCTCGGATAGCAAGTCGTTCGCCGCGTTCTTCGATGCTATCAAGCAGCACCGGGTTTGGGCGCGGGAGCCGAAAGCCAAGGCGATTCCGGCCTGAATTTACGTTCGAGGCCAGAGGATGACCGTGGGAGGGATCGGCGGTTACGACGGTCCCTCCCACATGGGCAGCAGTGGCTAGGGAAATTCTCAATAAAAAAGGCGTTGCCTGTGAGGGCAACGCCTTTTTTGTTGATCAAATTTTGATCAGAGCTTGGCGGGTTTCAGAATGATCTGCGCAGGCTCGGTTTTCTCGATTTGACGCTGGATCTGCAATTCGAAATCCGGGTTGATCTTGTCCACACGCTTGGTCAGCAAGGTTGCCAGCCATGGGTAATCATCCGTGCGTGGGACCTGAACGATTACGTCGCAATTGAACGCGGTAACGTCAGCTGCGATGTCATTCAACTGTCGACGCAATTGCTTCGAGTCAGTGATTTTCAACTCGATGGTCGTGCTTTCAATGCTTGGATCAATGATCCTGGCTGTGCGCTTGGCCTCAGCCGCCCTCAGCTCGGCCTCGGCCTTGTCCAGCTCGGCCTTGCGCGCATTGGCGATGGCGCCGTTGACGCCACTGGTCAATGCCGGAGCCTTGGGCATCAGCGCCCGGGCACGGCTCAGCGCAGTGGCTGCGGCGTTGACATCACCCTTCTGCAGCACGATCTGGCTGCGGCTCAAATACGCTTCGGCCAACTGGCGCTGGTACTGCTCCAGGCGCGGATCATCAGCATTTTTGCCTTGCAGCGCTGCCAACTGATCTTCAGCGGTGGCCAGCTCGCTGCTTGCAATATTCTGCTCCAGCTGCTGGTACGCATCGGGCGGCGCGACAGGCGCGGGCTCTTCGACAGGCTTGCTCTGGCAGGCGACCAACAGGACGGAAAATGCAGCAAGCAGCAGATAACGGGAGGCGAACGGCTTCATTCCTGCGATTCTCTATTTGCGCAAAAAACGAGCAAGTCTACACATAAGTGCCTTGCACCGAAAATAACTGATGACCATCGGCGGCCCCGCGCAGGTCATTGCATATTGCCGCCATTCAATTATTGCGGAGTATGACTGTTCTTCCGGCACAAGGTTCTACCGCTTCGGCAAAACGAAGCTCAGCAGAAATAGTGCGGCGGCGCAGACTACGATCGACGGGCCCGCAGGGGTGTCCTTGAACCAGGACAACGCCAACCCGCCGCACACGGCGAGTATGCCGATTAAGCTGGCGCCCAAGGCCATTTGCTCGGGCGAACGGGCGTGACGCTGTGCCGCAGCTGCCGGAATGATCAGCAGCGAGGTGATCAGCAGAACGCCAACGATTTTCATCGCGACGGCGATGACGACGGCGATCAGCAGCATCAGTGTCATGCGCAGGGCGGCCACCGGCAGACCTTCGACGGTGGCCAGTTCTTCGTGCACGGTGATCGCCAGCAGCGGCCGCCACAGCGCGCAGACCAGCACCAGCACGGCCGCGCTGCCGCCAAGAATCCAGGCCAGATCGGTGGGACTGATCGCAAGCAGATCGCCGAACAGATAACCCATCAGGTCGATTCGCACTTCACGCATGAAGCTCAGAACCACAAGACCCAGCGACAGCGTGCTCGGCGCAAGAATGCCCAGCAGTGTGTCCGAAGCCAGTGGCTGGCGTTGTTGCAAGGTCACCAGCAGGATCGCCAGCAGCAGACAGCCCACCGTCACTGCGATGGTCGGGCTGATGTCCAGCAGAAAACCCAGCGCCACGCCGAGGAGTGCGGCGTGGGACAGCGTATCGCCGAAATAGGCCATCCGCCGCCAGACCACGAAAGACCCGAGAGGGCCAGCCACTACCGCCAGAGCAAGGCCTGCGAGCAAGGCATAGAGTAAAAAATCAGCCATGCTTGCAGCTGTCCCCGTGGTCATGATTGTGGGAATGGGTGTGATCATGGTTGTGATCGGAGGCGGGCGCCGGTTGGCAAACCTCGCCGTGCAGATCGTGGGCATGGTCGTGATGGTGGTGATAGATCGCCAGACTCGGCGCGTGCTGGCCGAACAGCTCGACGAACGCCGGATCGTTGCTCACATGCTCGGGGTGACCGGAGCAACAGACATGGCGATTCAGGCAGACCACCTGATCGGTGGTGCTCATCACCAGATGCAGATCGTGGGACACCATCAGCACGCCGCACTTGTGGCGATTGCGCAGTTGGGTGATCAGCGCGTACAGCTCGGCCTGACCTGCAACGTCGACGCCCTGCACAGGCTCGTCGAGGACCAGCAGCTCGGGCTCACGCAGCAGCGCGCGGGCAAGCAGAACCCGCTGCATCTCGCCGCCGGAGATGCCTTGCAGCGGGCTGTCGATGACCTTTTCGGCGCCGACTTCAACCAGCGCGGCTAGTGCGGTTTCACGATCTACACCCGGCACCAGCCGCAGAAAACGCAGGACTGACAGCGGCAGGGTGGGATCGACGTGAAGCTTTTGCGGCATATAGCCGACGCGCAATCTCGGCTTGCGCCAGACTTCACCCGAATCTGGCTTGAGCAGGCCGAGCACTGCGCGTACCAGCGTGGTCTTGCCTGCGCCGTTCGGTCCGATCAACGTGACGATCTCGCCGGGACTGACGCTCAGCTGGATGTTTTCCAGCACGCTCTGGCCGGCGCGAGTGACGCTGACGTCCTTCAGGCGGATCAGTGCGTCGCTCATCAGGCGGCCTTGCAACCGGCACACACACCGACGACTTCGACGGTCTGGGCTTCTACGTCAAAGCCGACCTCGTTGGCTGCGTTGACGATGGCCGAACTGATTGCCCCGTGCTGCAGCTCAATGGCGGCGTGGCACTCGCGGCAGATCAGAAACTGCCCCTGATGCGCGTGAGTCGGGTGATTGCAGCCCGCGAAGGCGTTCAGCGACGCAATGCGGTGCACCAGGCCGTTTTCCAGCAAGAAGTCCAACGCGCGATAAACCGTGGGAGGGGCGGCACGACGACCGTCTTCCTCGCTCAATACAGCGAGGATGTCGTACGCGCCCAGCGGCTTGTGACTTTGCCAGACCAGTTCCAGTACGCGACGACGCAGAGCGGTCAGGCGCAGGCCTTTGCCAGCGCACAGGGCATCGGCTTCGGCGAGTGCGCTGTGCACGCAATGAGAGTGATCGTGGGGGCGACTGGCCAGTGGTGTTTTAGACATGGGCGGCGACGACTATTGAGAGAGACGTTATTATGTTACCCGTTCCTGCCCCCATGAGTGGTCATCGTGTCCCGACTTTTTTTACTTTTTGTCGTATTCATCACCGGTATTTCCGCAATTGCTCCCGCCCAGGCCGAAGTTCGCGTGCTGACCAGCATCAAGCCGCTGCAGCTGATTGCAGCGGCCGTTCAGGACGGCGTCGCGGTGCCGGAAGTCCTCCTGCCACCGGGGGCATCGCCTCATAATTACGCACTGCGCCCTTCCGACGTACGGCGTGTTCAGGACGTCGACCTGCTCTACTGGATCGGCCCGGACATGGAAACCTTCCTGCCGCGCGTGCTGGCGGGCCGAAGCAAGGCATCGGTTCCGGTTCAGTCGTTGCCGGGCATGCATTTGCGGCACTTCACCGCCAGCAGCGATCACCATGACGATGATGACGATGATGGCGATGAGGACGAACATGACCATGATCACCGCCCGGGCAGCGTCGACGCGCATTTGTGGCTGTCGTCGGTCAACGCGCGGGTAATCGCAGCGAAGATGGCGGCTGACCTGAGTCAGGCCGATCCAGCCAATGCCGCGCGTTATGACAGCAACGTCAAGGCGTTCGATGATCGAATGGATGCGCTGGACGCGAAAATCAAACAACGCGTGGCAGGCATTGCCGACAAGAGATATTTCGTCTTCCACGAGGCCTTCGATTATTTCGAAGAGGCCTACGGGCTCAAGCATGCTGGAGTGTTCGCCGTCAGCAGTGAAGTGCAGCCCGGCGCCCAGCACGTCGCCGCCATGCGCGCGCGGTTGGCTGAATACGGCAAGACCTGCGTGTTCAGCGAGCCCCCGCTGCGTCCACGTCTGGCAGACACGCTGAGTGCGGGGTTGCCGGTAAAGCTGGCGGAGCTTGATGGTCTGGGCGGATACACCCCCGCTACCGCTCAAGGCTACGAGCAGTTGCTGAGCAAGCTGGCGGATGACCTGGCGGGGTGTCTTGAGAGTTTGTAACCCTCAACGCGTGATATCGCTGTAGCCGTCCGGCTTGCCAGCGTTCGCACCTCCATGATCGCTGCCGCCGGCAAGCCGGACGGCTACAGAGTCGGCGGTCTGCGCGCTTGCAGGTCTGATGCTTACAGCGCAAACGGCAACGGAATATGCGTTTCCTGACGCTGTTCCAAGCGCTGGCGGAATTCAGACGGGTCGTGGATCAGCACGTCCTGACCGGCAAAACTCTCGGCAGCGATCAGGCGCGACAACCAGAACCGCACACAACCCACGCGCAGCATGGTCGACCACAGCTCGGCTTCGGCAGCAGTGAACGGGCGCAGTGCCGCGTAGGCGCCTAACATCGCACGAGCGCGTGGGGCATCGATCTTGCCATCCTCGAACGAACACCAGTCATTCACGGCAATCGCCACGTCGTACAGCATCGGGCCGGAACAGGCGTTGTAGAAGTCGATCACGCCCGTCAGGTGCGTGCCTTCGAACAACGTGTTGTCGCGAAACAGGTCGGCGTGCACATTGGCGCGTGGCAATGACATGATTCCGGGTTTCGTGCGCTCTATTTCCTCGACGGACTGCTTCAGCAGCGCGCCTTCGGCCTCGCCCAGGTGCGAAATGAAATTGCTGCCTTCTTCCAGCATCCAGTTCAGACCACGGTCGGTTATGCGCTCGATGGGCTTTTCCCGGGTCGCCAGATGCATGTGCGCCATCAGCTCACCGATTTGGGCGCAGTGTTGGGTATTGGGCTCGGTAGGATGTTTGCCCGACAGGCGCGGTTGCAGCAGTGCCGGTTTACCTTTGAGTTCACGCAGTGCCTGGCCGTCCGTGGTACGCAGGGCATACGGCACTGGCAGATCGGCTTCGTGCAGGACATCCAGCAGTTCGATGAAGAACGGCATTTCCTGTACCGGGCCGCGCTCGACCAGTGTCAGCACGAACTCGCCGTGTTCCATGCTGATGAAGAAGTTGGTGTTCTCACTTCCGGCTGCGATGCCTTGGAAATCACGCAGTTGGCCGAGCCCGTACGGGGCGAGAAAAGCTTCCAGCTCGGGCCGAGCCAGGGGAGTAAAAACGGACATATGAACACTGCCAGCAAAAAGTGAATGTAGGGCGTTACCAGCTGAATAGCACCCATTGGGGTATCAGCATGTCCGGTTGATCCGAACGAATGAACTGACCGCTTGTGCCGTCGGCGCGTACCAGATAATACGGCTTGCCGTACTTCGGCGTGATTTTTACCGCATAAACGAAGCCGTTCGCCTTGTACTCCTGAATGAAATTGTCACCGTCCTTGCGGATCGTGACATCAGGTTCCGGCGAGGGCGCCTCATCGTCGGCCGCAGCCACCACCAAGGGGCAAGCTGCTGCCAGGCTGACCAGTAACAGGCGATTTAGCGTACGCATGATAACCTTGTTCCTTTGTCGTCAACGGTCCTCGCATTCTAGCGCCGACCCCGCCGAAAAGGTTGATCCTGCACATGAGTCTCGCGCCCCTCGTCCTGGTGGACGGTTCTTCTTACCTGTACCGCGCCTTCCACGCGCTGCCGCCACTCACCACGTCCAAGGGCCTGCCTACCGGTGCGGTCAAGGGCGTGCTGAACATGCTCAAGAGCCTGCGCAAACAGTATCCCGAAAGCCCGTTCGCCGTGGTGTTCGACGCCAAGGGCGGGACTTTTCGCGACGAAATGTTCGCCGAGTACAAGGCCAATCGCCCGAGCATGCCCGATGACATGCGCGTACAGATCGACTTCCTGCACAATTGCGTGAAGGGTCTGGGTTACCCGCTGCTGTGTGTCGAAGGCGTTGAGGCCGATGACGTGATCGGCACTCTGGCGCGCAGCAGTGCTGCGGCCGACCGCCCGGTGATCATCTCCACCGGCGACAAGGACATGGCTCAGTTGGTCGACGGGCACATTACCTTGGTCAACACCATGACCGGTAGCGTGCTGAACGTGGCTGGCGTGAAAGAGAAATTTGGCGTCGGTCCTGAGCACATCATCGATTATCTCGCTCTGATGGGCGACAAAGTCGACAACATCCCCGGCGTTCCCGGCGTGGGCGAAAAAACCGCGGCGGGTCTGCTGGTCGGGATCAATGGCGGCTTGAAAGAGCTGTATGAAAATCTCGACAAGGTTCCTACGCTGGCGATCCGCGGCGCTAAAACGCTACCGGCCAAGCTAGAAGAGCACCGGGACATGGCTTTCCTTTCCTATCAGCTGGCGACCATCAAGGTCGACGTGCCATTGGATATCGAACTGGACGCGCTGCATTGCGGCGAACCTGACCGCGAAGCCTTGCTGGCGTTGTACACCGAGCTTGAGTTCAAGAGCTGGATCACCGATTTGCAGCGTGAGGCCAAACAGGAAGGTACCGAGATCGCGCCTGTCGAAGAAGCTGCGCCAATCATCGAGGCCCAATACGAGCTGATTCTCGAGCAAACCCAGTTCGACGCGTGGTTGAAGAAGCTCGAAGCCGCCAAGCTGTTCGCCTTCGTCGTACAGAGCAACGGCACCGATGCTCAGCGCGCCCAGATCGTCGGCTTGTCGTTCGCGATCAAGACTCACGAAGCCTGTTACATCCCGCTGACCCACTCCTATATGGGCGTGCCTCAGCAACTGGAACGCGACGCCGTGCTCAAGGCGGTCAAGCCAATGCTGGAGGACGCGAGCAAAATCAAGGTCGGCCAGCACGCCAAATTCGCGATCAACCTGCTGGCGAACTGCGCAATAGGCGGCGATCAGAATCAGGGCATCAGCGTGCAGGGTGTGAAGTTCGACACCATGCTCGAATCCTACGTGCTCGACTCAACGGCGACTCGCCATGATCGCGACAGCCTGGTGGCCAAGTATCTGGATCACACACCGGTCAACTTCCAGGACATCGCCGGCAAGGGCGCCAAGCAGCTGACTTTCGATCAGATCGCGCTGGAGCAGGCCGGGACCTACGCCGCCGAAGAGGTGGATCTGACCCTGCGCCTGCATGAAGTCCTGCAGGCAAAACTCGACAAGACCCCAACGCTGGCGCCGGTTTTGAACGACATCGAAATGCCGCTGATGCCGGTCCTGGCGCGCATCGAGCGTCAGGGCGCGCTGGTCGACGCCAAGCTGCTGGGCATTCAGAGCGTCGAGCTGGGCAACAAGATGACCGAGCTTGAGCGTGAAGCCTTTGCCATTGCTGGTGAGGAATTCAACCTCGGCTCGCCGAAACAGCTAGGGGTGATCCTCTACGAAAAACTCGGCATGCCGATCATCAGCAAGACCGCCACCGGCCAGCCTTCGACGGCCGAAGCAGTGCTGGCAGAACTGGCCGAGCAGGAATTCCCGCTGCCCAAGGTACTGATGCAGTACCGCTCGATGAGTAAGCTGAAAAGCACTTACACCGACCGTTTGCCTGAACAGATCAACCCGCGCACCAACCGTATTCACACCTCCTACCATCAGGCAGTAGCGGTGACAGGGCGCTTGTCCTCCAGCGATCCTAACCTGCAGAACATCCCGATCCGTACAGCAGAAGGCCGCCGGATCCGTCAGGCCTTCGTCGCGCCGAAGGGCTACAAGCTGCTGGCTGCGGACTACTCGCAGATCGAGTTGCGGATCATGGCGCACCTGGCCAAGGACGAAGGTCTGTTGCATGCCTTCCGCAACGACCTGGACGTCCACCGTGCCACGGCGGCCGAAGTGTTTGGCGTGGAGTTGCCGGAGGTGACCAATGACATGCGCCGCAGCGCCAAGGCGATCAACTTCGGCTTGATCTACGGCATGAGCGCGTTCGGTCTGGCCAAGCAGATCGGCGTCGACCGCAAGCAGTCGCAGGCTTACGTCGATCGATACTTCGCGCGCTATCCCGGCGTGCTCGAATACATGGAACGCACCCGCACGCAGGCGGCCGAGCAAGGCTTCGTCGAGACCATCTTCGGTCGTCGCCTGTACCTGCCGGATATCAATGCCAAGAACCAGGCCCTGCGCAAAGGTGCCGAACGCATGGCGATCAACGCGCCGATGCAAGGTACGGCGGCGGACATCATCAAGCGTGCGATGGTGGCAGTGAATGGCTGGCTGGAAAGCTCAGGTCTCGATGCCCGCGTGATTCTGCAGGTCCACGACGAACTGGTACTGGAAGTGCGTGAGGATCTGGTCGAGCAGATCAGCCAGGAAATCCGCGTGCACATGAGCGGCGCGGCAGATCTGGACGTGCCACTGCTGGTGGAAGTGGGTGTGGGGAATAACTGGGATGAGGCGCATTGATCATCATTTGATCAACTGCGGCCGGTCCGGTAGCGGTACGGCTTGCCGGCGGTGGCGTCTTCGGGATCGCTACCGCCGGCAAGCCGCGCTGTCACAGAGCGTTCGCCTGGAAGTCGTGATTGCCTGCGGCTCGACTCAAGCGTGGGATGAGTCTGCCCACATTAAATTTCCGCAGATTTTGAACTTCTGCGGACAAACCCCGGTCAGAGTTTGCGAGTGGCTGACGTAGCCACTCATGCTCCTATGTTGTGTTAAGTGTTGGCAGATATCCGGACCTCTCCCTAGTGGTCTGGACTTAGACCCCGAACTTCCCCTCCCCATATGAAGTCCGGGGTTTTTTTTGCCTGCGATTTACGCCGCAGGCACCTTGTCTTCAAGTTCCATCCAGTCGGCGAGCACGGTGTACGCTTCTTCCAGGCCCATGCGCTTGGGTGCCGAGAACAGCTGGATAGTCACGGCATCGCCCCAGCCCTTGCGAATTTCCGACTGCACCTTGAGAAGCGTGTTCTTGGCCGCGCCGAAGGTCAGCTTGTCCGCCTTGGTCAGCAGAATGTGCATCGGCATGCCGCTGGCAATTGCCCAATCGAGCATCAGCAGGTCGAAGTCGGTCATCGGATGGCGGATGTCCATCATCAGGATCAGGCCTTTCAGACTCTCCCGGCTGCCCAGATACGCCTCGAGGTGACGCTGCCAGTGTTGCTTGAGCGGAATCGGGACTTTTGCATAACCGTAGCCCGGCAAGTCGACCAGACGCCGATCGTCGTCCAGACTGAAGAAGTTCAACAGCTGAGTGCGGCCCGGGGTTTTCGAGGTGCGTGCGAGGCTGGCGTGGGTCAGGGTGTTCAGTGCACTGGATTTGCCAGCATTGGAACGGCCGGCGAAGGCCACTTCGAAGCCTTCGTCATCGGGGCACTGGTCGACTTTGGCGGCGCTGAGCATGAACTTGGCTTGTTGGCACAAACCGAGGATCGGGTTCTTGAGTTGCATGGGATATCCGGTGAGGGCGTTGCTGCAGTGGTGCGGCAACGGGGTGTCGTTTCCGTTTAATGGACGCAAGTATATAATGCCGCAGATTTTGTGTGTGCTTTGTCCCACCCGAAGGATGAAGTTCGCAGAAGCCGGACTAACCTTACACCAACAATAAAACGTACTGGATTAGCCGATGAACAAGCTATGGATGAGTTTGCTGTTGATCTTGGGCATCTCTGGTGCCGCAAACGCCGCAGACGCGGTAGTCGGCGACCCCGCGGCAGGCCAGGCAAAAGCCGCGGTCTGCGGCGCCTGTCATGGTCCGGACGGTAATAGTCCCGCTCCCAACTTCCCCAAACTGGCCGGACAGGGTCAGCGCTATCTGCTCAAGCAACTGCACGAGATCAAGGACGGCAAACGTGTCGTTCTCGAGATGACCGGCCTGCTGAACAACCTCAATGAGCAGGATCTCGCCGATATCGCCGCCTATTTCTCCAGCCAGAAAGGCAGCGTCGGCGCCGCCGATGCCAATCTGGTCGCGCGGGGCGAGGCTCTGTTTCGCGGCGGCAAACTCGATCAGGGCATGCCTGCCTGTACCGGCTGCCACTCGCCCAACGGCGCTGGCAACGCCGCTGCCGGCTTTCCGCATCTGGGTGGGCAACATGCCGATTACGTGAAAAAGCAGCTGACAGCGTTCCGCGAAGGTGACCGCACCAACGATGGCGACACCATGGTCATGCGCTCGATTGCCTCCAAGCTCAGCAACAAGGATATCGACGCGTTGTCGGCCTACATACAGGGCCTGCATTAAGCCTCGATTAAGGCGAGAGCCCCTGAATAGGGCGGTTTCAGGGTCTGAAACCTTTGCACATCGTTTCCCGCTCGGGCGGGCCAAAAAGGGTAGCGAACGGCTGCCCTTTTTTGTGCGCGCAGGCGTTACACTTGCGAACTCACATCACCCCGCCCGGTCCAACTGCGGCCGTCGAGGTGACTTTTCATGCCCAGGAGTTAAGCATGCGTAATCTGATTCTCAGCGCCGCTCTGGTTTTCACCAGCCTGTTCGGTCTCACCGCTCAAGCTGCAGAGCCGATCGAAGCCGGCAAGCAATATGTCGAGCTGAGCAGCGCCGTCCCTGTTTCCGAGCCAGGCAAGATCGAAGTCGTCGAGATGTTCTGGTACGGCTGCCCACACTGCTACGCTTTCGAGCCGGTGATCAATCCATGGGTTGAAAAACTCCCCGCTGACGTTCATTTCATCCGCGTTCCTGCGATGTTCGGCGGTCCATGGGATGCCCACGGTCAGCTGTTCATCACTCTGGACACCATGGGTGTCGAGAAGAAAGTCCACACCGCAGTCTTCGATGCCATCCAGAAAGGCGGCAAGCGTCTGACCGACCCGAACGACATGGCCGAGTTCGTTGCCACTCAGGGCGTCGACAAGACCAAGTTCCTCGAAACCTTCAACTCGTTCGCCGTAAAGGGCAAGATCGCCCAGTACAAGGAACTGGCCAAGAAGTATGAAATCACTGGCGTTCCTACCATGATCGTCAACGGCAAATACCGTTTTGACCTGGGCACTGCCGGTGGTCCAGAGCAAGCGCTGCAAGTGGCCGATCAGTTGATCGCCAAAGAGCGCGCAACGCTGACCGCCAAGTAAGCGCCGGCCATGACGCGCTGGGGTACTGAACGCATCGTTGCCCGGCACTCGGCGAAGGTCAACGAGCGACACCTGCAGGAAACCGGATTGCCAGCCGATGGCCGGCTCCGGTTGCTCAGCTTCAACATCCAGGTAGGTATCAGTACCGAGCGCTATCGGCATTACCTGACCCGTGGGTGGCAGCATCTGCTGCCCCACAACGGTCGCGCCGGAAATCTGCAGAAAATCGGCAACCTGCTCAACGACTACGATCTGGTCGCCTTGCAGGAAGCCGATGGCGGCAGCCTTCGATCAGGCTACGTCAATCAAGTCGAACACCTCGCCCAGCTCGGATCCTTTCCGTACTGGCACCAGCAACTCAATCGCAACCTCGGACGCTTCGGCCAGCACAGCAACGGCGTGTTGAGCCGTCTGCGCCCTTGGGATATCGAAGACCATCCATTGCCTGGCCCTGCCGGGCGTGGCGCCATTCTGGTGCGTTTCGGCGAAGGCGAAGATGCGCTGATCGTGGTGGTCATGCATCTGGCGCTTGGGGCCCGCGTTCGTACCCGCCAACTGGCGTATATCCGCGAGATGATTGGCGGATACAAACATCAGGTGCTGATGGGCGACATGAACACCCATGCCAGCGACCTGCTGGAGCTCTCTCCGTTGCGTGATCTGGGCCTGCTCGCGCCCCAGATCGAAGCGACTTTTCCAAGCTGGCGTCCTCAGCGCTGCCTGGACCACATCCTTCTCAGCCCGACCCTTACGCTTGAAAAAGTGCAGGTGCTGGCTCAGCCCATTTCCGATCATCTGCCGGTTGCGGTGGAGATTCGCTTGCCAGCCTCATTAATTGGTGACTCGCTGCCGATAACAAGCACATCTCCTCTCGGACCCTCGGAATGAGCGACGAAGCCCAACGCTGGAAAGAAAAATACCTCAAGAGCATCGAGCAACAAGACAGACTGGAAAAGCGCTGGAATGCGCGTCTGGACTTGCTGCGTCGGGGCCTGGTTCGCAGTAGCCTGGCGGCGGAGGGTGCTGACAAGGCGGTCGATCAGTGCATGAAGGAAATGCGCGAGGTCGTGCGCAAGGACGACATGGACGCGGGGCTGGCTGCCTTGATTCCTCGGCTGGAGAAAGCCGTGCTCGACTCCGAGCAGCGCCGCGAAAAGCGCGTCGAGCAGATGGGCACGGCGTTGACCTCCCTGGTCGCCCAGTTGCAGGCATTGCCGCTGCCCCGTGAGGTGGCCAAACCTCTCAAACGCTTTGCAAAAAACCTTGAAGATCGGGTCAACCAGGCCCGTGAGCTGCCGCTGCTTCTAAGCGAGTTGAGTGGTTTGCAGGGGCAGGCGCTTTCTCAGATAGAGCACCCTGAGGAGGCCGCGCGGCCTGGTTTTCTCAAGCGCCTGTTTGGCAGCCGCGAGGCCGAAGAAGAATCCCCTGCCCCAACCGCTCTTCCCGTCGTACCAGCAGCCAAACCTATGGCGGCAAGCGGTGATGATGCTGCCGACGAGCCCTTCGCCGAGCGTTCGGCACCGCAAACGGCGCAATGGACCAATGAAGCGCCTGCCGCGGCCGAGCCCGCGATAATCGTTGAAAAACCGGTTGCCGAAGTAGTCGCAGCCGCTGAGGCTTCGGTGGCGGCTGCTGAGTCTCCTCAAGCAGCTGCTGCCGTACCGGCTGCGAAAGCCGAGGTGAGCGAGCTCATACCCACCGATGAGCCTTTGCCAAAAGCTGTTGAGTCTGAAAAAACCAATGCCCAGGCGCAATCACTGCTTGCTGAGCAAGCCCTGGCGCCAGCGCCAGCCGAAGACGCTGTGGCAGTAGTTGATTCAGAACCTGCTGAAGTGACCAGCGACTCTGCCGCGAACAATGAAGAGCAAGCCGTCGAACAGGCCGAGGCCGAAGCGGCTGAGGACCAGGCGACCGAGGCGCAAGCGGCGGGCGACGAAACGAGCGCTGACGAAGATCCCGATGAGCAAGGCGTGGTTGAGGAGGATGGGCCTTACGCACTGCCCTCCTCGCCAGAACCCAGCTATAGCTCGGTAGCGGCTCATATTGAAGAAACTCTGCTGGGGTTGCTCAACGATCTGACGCTGCCAGAGAACCATCGGCCGCAGGCCGAAGCGATGCGTACGCGTCTTGAACATGGGTTGAACTGGTATGAATTGCTGCCGATCCTGGACGATCTTGCCGTTTTGATGTTGGCGATCACCGACAGCGGTCAGCACGAATTCGAGCTTTACCTCAAACAGCTCAACGAGCGCCTTGAGTCGTTCCAGAGCAATCTGCAAGCCGCCAGCGACGACCATGCGGGCCAACAGTCCGCCTCTCGGGAACTGAACGATCAGCTGCGCGAGCACGTCGGCGGTTTACAGAGCAGCGTGCAGGAAGCGGCCGATCTCAATAGCCTGAAACATGTGCTGGAGAATCGTCTGGAGGGTTTGCTGGGTACCATGGACGAGCACCAAAGGCAGCGTGATCAGCGGGAGCAGGAAGTCGCCTTGCGCCTGCAATCGCTCGCCGGTCGGGTGGCGACCATGGAACAGGAAGCGCTGGGCTTTCGCGCGCATCTCGAAGAGCAACGCCAAAAGGCATTGATCGATACCCTCACCGGTTTGCCGAACCGCGCGGCCTGGAACGAGCGTCTGGATCAAGAGGTCGATCTGCTGCAGAAAAATCGCTCCAGCTTATTGCTGGGCATTCTTGACCTCGATCATTTCAAGCGCATCAACGACGGTTACGGCCATCTGGCGGGCGACAAGGTCTTGAAGATCATTGCCTCGCAACTGGAAAAACGCCTGCGCCCCTCGGATTTCCTGGCCCGATTCGGCGGCGAGGAATTCGTTCTTCTCCTTCCTCACACGCAAATGGCTGACGGCCTGGCACTGCTGGAGCGGCTGCGCTTGACCATCGAGCAGTGCCCTTTCCATTTCAAGGGCGAGCCGGTGACTGTCACCGTTTCGATGGGGATCACGCTCTTCAAGCCAGGTGAACGTAGTGACCTGGTGCTAAAGCGTGCCGATCAGGCGCTGTATCGAGCGAAAGACAAGGGGCGTAACCGTATAGAGCAGGGATGACGTTACGAACGGCGTCGCGTGGGTGGACGAGCATTTTTGAGCGCGGGGTTGGCATTACGTTACACTGTTGCATTACTTGCCTATGTGTTCTGCCTTTTATGAAGCCTTTTTGCGCATTTTTCCTGGCCCTGCTTCTCACAGCCTGCTCCAGCGGTCCGAAGCTCGACACCAGTCATCCTTCGGTCAATTTCGACAGCCGCGCCCAGTTCGTGGTGGTGCACTACACCTCCGCGCCTCTTGATCGCTCGCTGGCGTTGCTGACTCATGACGAAGTGAGCGCGCATTATCTGATCGGCGACGGCCCGGCCACGACCTACAAACTGGTAGATGAAAGCCAGCGCGCCTGGCATGCCGGTGAAAGTGAGTGGGATGGCCGCACGTGGCTGAACTCCAGCAGCATCGGTATCGAGATCGTCAACCCGGGCTACCGGGACACGCCAACCGGTCGCCTTTGGTATCCCTACAGCGAAGCGCAGATCAAGGCATTGATCGTGCTGCTCAAGGACATCGTCAAACGCAACAAGATCGAGCCGCGGCATGTGATCGGCCACAGCGATATCGCCCCGCTGCGTAAACTCGATCCAGGCCCGCTCTTTCCATGGAAGCGCCTGGCCGCAGAAGGCCTGGGTATCTGGCCCGACGAGCAACAAGTCGCGCAGCGTCAGGCGCAAATGATGGGTGTGTTGCCAAGTGTTTCATGGTTCCAGCAGCAGTTGGCTTTACTGGGCTATCCAACGCCGCAGACAGGCGAATGGGATTTGGCCACACGCCACGTCTTGGGGGCGTTCCAGATGCATTATCGCCCGCAGAAGTTCGACGGCGAACCTGATCTGCAAAGTGCAGCTATCCTTCAGGTGTTGAACCTCAGGCACTAAATTGCCCATAGCGTCGGTTTTTGGCGGGCTATTTCCGCGCTTGTTGCTATACCTCATTGGTATTCATCTGGATATCGGCCGATGTTCACGGCTTCACCGCAGCTGCGCTCAGTTCTCTATCGCCCTTCCCTCCTGGCATTGCTGGCAGCGTTGTTGAGCGCGGCCGTGCTATTGGCGGGTAGCTTTGGCCTGGCAATGCATCAGGCGCGACAGGAAGAAAGTGCTCAAATGAATGCCCAGGGCGAACGTTTTCTTGTGCGTCTGGAGCAACTGTTCGGCCAGTTACGTGCGGGCCTTGATCTGCTCGAGGCCCAGCCTTTGCGGGGCTGCAGCCCCGAGATGATCGAGCAGTTGCGGCAGGTCAATTCGCGCTTCCGCTTCATTTATGAAGTCGCCTACGTCGACGATACCCAGTTCTGTTCCAGCTGGACCCGCCAAAGCATGATCGGCAAGCCGCGCGCGCCGGACATTCGCGGCCCGACTTACGACTACTGGCTGAACACCTCCACACAGCCTGACGACAACCTGGCGTCCCTAATGCTCGGGCGCGGAGAGTTTCGTGTATCGACCTCCCGCGGCCACCTCACCGATGTGGTGGACCTGCCTGCCGGCGGCAGTCTGGTAGTGGTGCTGGATCAGGGCTCCAAAGCGGTTCCGGTTTTAGGCCCGGCGCAGACCTGGCCCCCGACGCCCGACTGGACCCCGACCTCCGCCGAGACGCTGATCACCACTCAGGACAAGCTGGTTTACCGGATGCCGACGCAAAGTCCGGAATATCAGCTGGTGTTAATTACTCCTCGCAACGGCTTGCAGCAAAAGATAACCGGTGCCTGGTGGCTTCTGGTGCCGGCCAGTGTGCTGATTTCGTTGTGCATCGGGATTCTGGTGTTGCAACTGGTTCGTCAGCGCCAGTCGCTGGGCGGCGAGCTGCATGGCGCCCTGCGCCGTGGTGAACTGAAGGTTCTCTACCAACCTATTTTTGACCTGAATACCCGCTTATGCGTGGGCGCTGAGGCCTTGGTGCGCTGGCGACGACCCGATGGCACGCTGACCAGCCCTGATCTGTTCATTCCCTTGGCGGAAAATACCGGCCAGATCCGTCAGATCACTGACTTTGTGCTGCAGCAGTTGCTGGAGCAGTTGGGGCAGCTATTGCGCGCCAATCCCCATCTCTATATTTCGGTGAATTTAGCCGCCTGTGACGTAATGGCCCCGCGTATTGGCCGGGTGACTGCGAAACTGCTCGCCCTGCACCGGGTGGCGCCCCGGCAGATTGCCTTTGAGGTCACCGAGCGCGGGCTGGTTGACGTCGTGGTCGCGCGTAATCATCTTCAAGCCCTGCGTGATCGCGGCCATCAAGTGCTGATCGATGACTTCGGCACGGGTTACTGCAGTCTCGCCTATTTGCAGACTTTGCCGGTGGATTGCCTGAAGATCGACAAGGCGTTCATCGACGCGCTGGGCCATGACGCGGCCAGCAGCGGGGTCGCGCCGCACATCATCCGCATGGCCCATGCGCTGCAATTGCGAGTGATTGCCGAGGGTATCGAGTTCGAATCCCAGGCCTTGCTGCTCAAGAGCGAAGGCGTGATCTACGGCCAGGGCTGGCTGTTTGCACGACCACTGACTGCAAGCAAGTTTACGGAATTAGTCACGGGTGGGCGTCGTAGCGCGGGTCGGCGGACCGATGACGTGGCTTGAGCCAGAAGACGCGTTACAGCGGCAAGGCCATGTAGAATTGCGTACCCTGCCCCGGTCTTGAGTACACACCCATGCGCCCGCCGTGCAGCTGCACGATTTCCTTGCACAGTGCCAGCCCCAGACCTGCCCCGCCTTTCTTGCGGCCGACCTGAACGAAGGGTTCGAATATTCGTGCCTGCTGTCCGTAGGCGATGCCTTCGCCGTTGTCTTCCACGCTAATGATCAAGCGCTCTCCATGCCGACGCGCCTGCAGGCGGATCAGCCCCGATTGCGGCGTATGGCGCAGCGCGTTGTCCAGCAGGTTGTCGAGGACGCGATCGAGCTGCCCCTTGTCGGCCTGCAAGCGTGGCAACGGCTCCTGCATTTCCAGGAGCACCACCACATCCTGCTCCTGCGCCGATTCGGCAAAGCGCTGCCGCGCCTCTTCGAGCAGCTCGTTGACATCGCATGGCGCGAGGGTCAGCTTTTGCAGGCCGTTCTGATAACGAGAAAAATTCAGCAGGTCGTTGATCAACTGCATCAACCGCTGCATCTCTTCGTTGACGGTCTGCAGCAAGTCCGTTTCGCGGGAGTCCGGCGGGAAGTGCACGCGCTCCTGTAATAGCCCGAACGCCATGTGCATGCCGGTAACCGGTGTGCGCAGTTCATGGGAGGCGCGCAGGACGAACTCGCTGCGCACCCGTTCGAACGCGCGCTGCTCGGTGACATCGTGCAGCACCATCACGGCGCCGAGAATATGACCCTTGGTATGGCTGACTGGAGTCAGGCTGTAAGTCAGCAATCGGGTTTCGCCATCAATCTCGATGGAAAGGTCTTCGGGCGCCCGCTCCAGCATGCCGCCGCGCAAGACCAGATGGAGCTGCTGATCCAGTTCCGGACGCTCCAAGGCTTCGCCAAGACCCTGGCCGAGTTTGCTTTCTTCCCAGCCGAGTTGGCGTTGCGCTACCGGGTTGAGGTGTTCAAGCCGCCCCTGCCGATCAATCATCAGCAGGCCGTCGTCGATACTGTCGAGCACCGCTTGCAGCCGTTGTTGCCCGGCGAGCAGTTCATCGACGTTGGTCACCTGATGCTGGCGCAAGGCCTCAGCCATGATGCCGAAACGGCGAGTCAGCTGGTTCATTTCCGATGAGGAGGAGATCGGCAGGGTGACTTCGAAGTTGCCTTGTCCAATGTTGTCCGCGGCCTTGGCCAGCGCTTCGATCGGCCCGCCAAAGCGGCGAGCGATGCCGTGCGCGGTGACGAAGCCGATGGCCAGCACCGCGAGCCCGACCAGCCCCAGCAGCGCAGCGACCCATAGCGCGCGGGTGCGAGAGGCTGTCTCGGCCTGGCTGATGTTTTCCAGCGCCTGACGGTGGGCATCGAGCAGCCCGTTGCGCAGCGTGTTGAAGGCATTGGTCACGGCCTTGTCGTCGTTTAGCGCGTTGGCCGGATCATTGGACTGCTGAAGGGCACTCAGGAATTGCGCATAGTCCAGACGTGCCTTCTCGAAGCCGCTGTGGGTGTTGGTTTGCTGATCGTGATCGATGCCTTGATCCAGCAGGTCCTGGAATTGCTTCTGATTGTGCTGCAGCGCCGCTTCGTCCGGGGTGCTCTTGAGCAGCATGACCAGTTGATCGCCCAGGTTCTGCCGCAGTTTGAGACCGATATCGAGGGTAATGAAGTTGTGGCGAATCAGCGACTCCTGAGACTTGGCCATCTGCATGACGCTGACCAGTCCCAACAGCAGGCCTAGCAAGGCGACCGTCATCAGCGCCGAAATGCTGAGGAACAGCCGGGTGCGCAACTTCATCGCGAACTTCATAAGCGACCTGTCACAAGTTGTACTGCTTGCGCTTGCGATACAGCGTCGAGGCATCGATCCCCAACGTGCGTGCCGCTTGATCGAGGGTATCGCTGGTCGCCAGCACGGCGCCGATGTGCGCTTTTTCCAGCTCGTCCAGGCTCAATGCCGCACCGACACGTGGTGCATTGTTGGTTGGCGTTTCGGCCATCCCCAGATGACTGACCTCGACCTTCTCCTGCGGGCAAATGATGCTGGCACGTTCCACCACGTTTCGCAGCTCGCGGATGTTGCCGGGCCAGCGATAGTTGAGGAGCGCGCTGCGGGCATCCTCGCTGAAACCCCGCGCCGGACGGCCATAATCCTTGACGAAGCGCGCAAGGAAACGGTCAGCCAGAGTCAGAATGTCCTCGCCACGCTCACGCAGCGGCGGCAGGTGCAAGGTAATCACATTAAGGCGGTACAGCAGGTCTTCGCGGAAGCGGCCTTCGCGAACCATGTCTTCCAGGTTCAGGTTGGTCGCCGCAAGGATGCGCACGTCAGCGCGACGAGTCACCGGGTCGCCCACGCGCTCGTATTCCTTGTCCTGGATGAAGCGCAGCAATTTTGGCTGCAAGGTCAGTGGGAAGTCACCGATTTCATCGAGAAACAATGTACCGCCATCAGCCTGATTCACTCGCCCGAGGGTGCTCTCGCTGGCACCGGTGAACGCGCCGCGGCTATGGCCGAACAGCTCGCTTTCCATCAGCTCCGCGGTCAGGGACGGACAGTTGATGGTGACGCAGGCTTTCTTCGCCCGCTTGCTCCAGCCGTGGATAGCCCGTGCCAGTTCACCTTTACCGGTACCGGACTCACCCAGAATGAGAATGTTGGCGTCGGTGTTCGCCACCTGACGCGCCGTCTCCAGAATCGCCATCATCGATGGGCTGTGGGAGTCCAGGCCGTCCTTGGGTTTGCGCACCTCGCCTTCCAGCGCTTCGAGGCGTGCCGACAGCTGACGGACCTCCAGTTGCTTGGCGGTCGCCAGACGCAACTGGTCGGGGCTGCAGGGCTTGACCAGATAATCGGCGGCGCCAGCCTGAATCGCGTCCACCGCCGTGTCCACGGCGGAATGCGCAGTCACGATCACCACGCGCATCCATGGCGCCTGAATGCGCATCTGCGCCAGCACGTCCAGCCCGTTGTCTTCCCCAAGACGCAAATCCAGAAAGCACACGTCGAACACTTGACGTTGCAGCAGCGCTTCGGCCTGTGCCGCACTGTTGGCGGTGGCGACGCTGTAGCCTTCATCTTCCAGGCAATAGCGGAAGGTGCGAAGGATGGCGGACTCATCGTCCACAAGCAGAATACGGCCCTGATTCTCAGTGGCTGCTTCCATTTTTCCTACGCTCCTAAATGAATGATCTTGGTTAGTCCCGGAATAATCGGGCAAGTTGCATGGTTCATTCTGATTGATTCAACGCACTGCATGTTAGTGATCTGCCAAAAAATCAGATAAATCATTGATCTGCCGCGTACGGCATCGAAAATCTGCCTGGCAGGGCCATCGCGGCGTGTTTTCGGATGGGCAGGTGCAACAGAACGTCTCGGCAATTGAAAAGTCTCTCCAGTAGTCCTTTTGGAAATATCTGGAGATTTGCCATGCAACCGCTGAAGAAAATCGCCCTGGCGATGGCCGCCGCAAGCCTGATCGGCATCACGCCCATTGCTGCCCAGGCTGCTCAGGGCGATTTGCAAACGCAACTGGCTCAGGCGCGCCAGGAAGGTTCGATCTGGACCGCGTTTGCGCTTAACCGCCATCTGAGCCCGTTCAATATCGGCGTGAAGGTCGAACAGGGGACTGCCGTGCTGACGGGCAAGGTGGAAAACCAGGTCGACAAGGATCTTGCCACCCAGATCGCAAGCGATACCCAAGGCATCAACAAGGTCGACAACCAACTGCAGATCGACCCCCAGGTCGCGGCCGAACCCGGCACCAAGGCCAATATGGCTCAGCGCTTCGACGACGCAACACTCACGGCCACCATCAAATCCAAGCTGCTATGGAACAGCGTCACTGAGGGGTTGAACATCGAGGTCGCTGCTGCGCAAGGGGTGGTGACGTTGAAAGGCCAGGCAAAGGACGCGGATGCCAAGCAACTGGCGGGCAGTCTTGCCAGTAACACCGATGGCGTGACCGAGGTGAATAACCTGATCAGCGTCAGCGCCCGCGACACCCAGGCTATCAAGGAGCAGAACGAGGCGCAGGCCAACAGTGTTCGCGAGGAGTTCAGTGATGCGTGGATCACCAGCAAGGTCAAATCCAGCCTCATCTATAGCCGTAATCTCGATGGCCTGAATATAAAGGTGGATACCAAGAGCGGCGTGGTGAGTCTGGACGGGGTCGTTGCCAATTACGCCGAGAAGGAACTGGCGGTCGAGATCGCTCGCAATATTCGCGGCGTGAAAGGCGTGGATGCCGATACGTTGCGGGTCATGGCGCGTAGCGCGGGGTAATCGTGCACGCTCTGTAGCAGGCCGGCTTTGCTGGCGGCGATGGCTTGTGAATTGCTGCTGCCAGTAAGCCCGGCCGCTACGGTCAACTTGTCGAGCCTTACCTTCTGTTCGTGCAATACGCACGATGCCAAATGTTCAATCGTGCAGCTTGCGTGTAAGAGCCGTCTGTCACGTGTATTTAAGTCATTGATTTATATGGGTTTTATATCGAATAAAAAGCTGGCACAGCGGCTGCAATATCTCAGGTAACAAAGGTCTGCATCGTCGGCCAACAAGATTCCCTGGAGCCCGCTGAATGAACACTCAATCTCTCGTCAAACTGCGTATTTCCCCACTGCACGTGCAGCAAGGTTTGTTCGCCAGCCTGGCGTTGATGATTACGTTGATCGTCGTTCAACAGTTCAATCACTGGAACCAGACCCAGGACACCACCCAGATTCAGCATGCCTACAGCCACAGCGCTCCTTTCGCGAAAGCGAGTGCGCTGAAAGCGACGGATGTCGCGCTGAGCCTGCAACCGGTTGACGAAGCGGCGACTGCCATTGACCAGGCGCCGCGTCAGCAGAGTTGGGTCTTCTGACCCTCGACGTCAGAGACGCAATCTACGCCGAGGGTCAAACCCGATGCCTCGGTGTGGCTAGAAATTAAAAACAGTAAGGAGAATCACCATGTTGAGCTGGGCTATCACATTTCTGATCATCGCTATCGTTGCAGCTGTACTGGGCTTCGGTGGTATCGCAGGCACCGCCACGGGTATCGCCAAGATTCTCTTTGTCGTGTTTCTGGTGATGTTCGTCGTGTCGTTCTTCTTCGGTCGTCGCGGACGGGGCTGACCATGGTCCGCAAGCCCTTCCATGCATTGACGCTGGCGCTCCTGACGAGCGCCAGCGCCATGGCAATGGCGGCGAACGACGGTCAGGCACGGGTCAACGAGTTACTTAACTCCGACCCCGAGTATCGCCAGACCTGGTCAAGTGTCGTGAAGAAAGAAGAGCGTCTGCCCGATTGGGTAATCAATCTGTCCGGTACGTCCGATCAGATGAACGCGGTGACCGAGGATGGTGACAAATACCTGGTAGGGCCTCTCTGCGAAACCCAGAACACGTGCATCAATAAACGGCTCATCGTGGCGTTCAGCCTGGACAAGGAACACGCCTACGCCATGTTGGTGGAAGTGCCAGCAGGCCTGCCGGCTGACAAGTCGCCGACACGCCATGCGGACTATCGATTCCTCGGCAAGCCTGATGAGGGCATGCAAGGTCTTTTGAAGGAACAGCTCAAGAAAGATCCGAATTGGTACTGATTCAAATGAAGGAAGACCGAACCTAATCGGGTCTTCCCGAAAGCCGCACAACCCGAGGAGGGTATGTGCGTGACCAAGGGGCCGGGACGTTTTGATCAAGGGAATGGTTGGAGCGACCCAGGTGTACAGGGAGTACTCCCATTCGTGGGCCGGGTCAGGAAGCCGCTACGCAAGTCCATTATCAGATTGGCCGATTGGCGCTGATCCGATCATGGGCTTGCGACGCGCAAATCTCGCTTTATTCCCTCTCTTACGTTCCCTTCTATTTCGCTCCTCTCAGGATCGCCCTTAAATCTGGCCGTGCTTGCGACCGTATATCGAGAAAAAAGGCCTGTGGAGGGCATCTCGGTCGTGCGTGACCATTTTGTCACTTGCCTCCCTTGTTTCTGCCTCAACCTGTCTGCAGGCGACGTTTTAGCCACTTCGCAGCATAAAAGTGCTGACAGCCATTGCCTCGTTTTGGGGCGGTATTTGCTAACCCTTTGATTTCTCTCATGCCGATTCGGCATGACGTAGTCATTTACGGCATTAGACGCTGAAGGGCTGGATAGGAATAGTTGCGCCCTTTTTCCGCCTGCCGAGAGCTCGGACGCTCATTTGCAGAGACCTTCTGGACAGATCCAAGGGCATCCACGCTTCGATGCAGCTTCACAAGAGTGAAATCGAAAACGTCGGTGAGAAATGTCCATGCCAACTACAACAAGGTTAATGACATGAAGAAGGCAAAACTGAGCCTCGCCTGGCAGATCCTCATCGGACTGGTGCTGGGCATTGCACTGGGTGCTGTGCTCAACCACTTCAGTGCTGAAAAGGCCTGGTGGATCAGCAATATCCTGCAACCTGCAGGTGACATCTTTATCCGCCTGATCAAGATGATCGTGATTCCGATCGTGATCTCGTCGCTGGTTGTGGGCATTGCAGGGGTGGGTGACGCGAAGAAGCTGGGCAGGATTGGCTTGAAAACGATCCTGTACTTCGAAGTCGTCACCACCATCGCCATCGTCGTCGGCCTGTTGCTCGCCAACGTGTTCCACCCGGGCACCGGCATCGACATGAGCACGCTGGGCACCGTGGACATCTCGCAGTACGAGAAGACCACCGCCGAAGTGCAGCACGATCACGCCTTCATTGCGACGATCCTCAACCTGATCCCGTCGAACATCTTCGCCGCTGTTGCCCGTGGCGACATGCTCCCGATCATCTTCTTCTCGGTGTTCTTCGGTTTGGGTCTGTCCAGCCTCAACGCAGAAGTACGCGAGCCACTGGTCAAGGTATTCCAGGGCGTTTCGGAAACCATGTTCAAGGTCACTCACATGATCATGAACTACGCGCCAATCGGTGTTTTCGCGCTGATTGCCGTGACCGTCGCCAACTTCGGTTTCGCCTCACTGCTGCCACTGGCCAAGCTGGTGATTCTGGTTTACGTCGCCATCGCTTTCTTCGCGTTCGTGGTGCTGGGCCTGATCGCCCGTCTGTTCGGCTTCTCTGTGACCAAGCTGATGCGCATCTTCAAGGATGAGCTGGTGCTGGCCTACTCCACTGCAAGTTCCGAGACCGTGCTGCCGCGCGTGATCGAGAAGATGGAAGCCTATGGCGCGCCGAAGGCCATCAGCAGCTTCGTGGTGCCGACTGGTTACTCGTTCAACCTCGACGGTTCGACTCTGTATCAGAGCATCGCCGCGTTGTTCATCGCGCAGCTGTACGGCATCGACCTGTCGATCGGCCAACAGATCATGCTGGTGCTGACCCTGATGGTCACCTCCAAAGGCATCGCTGGCGTGCCGGGTGTTTCGTTCGTGGTGCTGCTGGCCACTCTGGGCAGCGTCGGCATTCCGCTGGAAGGCCTGGCGTTCATTGCCGGTGTCGACCGCATCATGGACATGGCGCGTACTGCGCTGAACGTGATCGGAAACGCGCTGGCGGTTCTGGTCATCGCGCGCTGGGAAGGCATGTACGACGACGCCAAGGGCGAGCGCTACTGGAATTCCCTGCCGCACTGGCGCAGCAAGGAATCCCTGCCAGCGGGTCAGTCGACTGTCGATTGATCGCTGAGTAGCGTCAACACAAACCCCGCCAAGTGCGGGGTTTGTTTTATATGACTTATGAGTGACCTGTAGCGGTCCTTGGGGTTTGTTGTTTCGTCCCTCGCCGCTATCATCCCCGCATCTTGCGAGGGGATTCACTGATGCTCAACGGCCTATGGCTTGGTTTTTTTGTGGTCGCGGCGGTGTCTGCGCTGGCCCAATGGTTGGTGGGCGGTAACTCGGGCATTTTTGCCGCGATGGTAGAAAGCATCTTCGCCATGGCCAAGCTGTCGGTGGAAGTGATGGTGGTGCTGTTCGGCACCCTTACCCTGTGGCTCGGCTTCCTGAACATTGCGCAGAAGGCGGGTATCGTCGACTGGCTGGCGAAAGTGCTCGGGCCCCTGTTTCGCCGTCTGATGCCGGAAGTCCCGGCTGGCCACCCTGCGTTGGGCCTGATCACGCTGAACTTCGCGGCCAATGCCCTGGGTCTTGATAACGCGGCGACGCCGATCGGCCTCAAGGCCATGCGTGCCTTGCAGGACCTCAATCCCAGCCAGACAGTGGCGAGCAACGCGCAGATTCTCTTTCTGGTGCTCAATGCCTCCTCCCTGACCCTGCTTCCGGTCACCATTTTCGTTTATCGCGCTCAGCAAGGCGCGGTTGACCCCACGCTGGTGTTCCTGCCAATCCTCTTGGCCACCAGCGCCTCAACGCTCGTTGGCCTGCTGTCGGTGGCAGTCATGCAACGCTTGCGTCTGTGGGACCCGGTAGTGCTGGCGTACCTGATCCCTGGCGCTTTGCTGCTCGGCGGCTTCATGGCCGTACTGGCCGGTCTGTCGGCCACGGCGCTGGCCAGCCTGTCTTCGGTGCTGGGGAATTTGACGCTGTTCGGCATCATCATGCTGTTTCTGGTGGTCGGTGCGCTGCGTAAGGTCAAGGTGTACGAAACGTTCGTCGAGGGCGCCAAAGAGGGTTTTGACGTCGCCAGGAATCTGCTGCCATATCTGGTGGCGATGTTGTGCGCCGTGGGCGTGCTGCGGGCGTCAGGGGCGCTGGACTTTGCACTGGAAGGCATTCGCCATGTGATTCAGTGGATGGGCCTGGACACGCGTTTCGTCGACGCCCTGCCGACCGCTCTGGTCAAGCCGTTCTCTGGCAGCGCCGCACGGGCGATGCTGATCGAGACGATGAAGACTCAAGGCGTCGACAGTTTTCCGGCTCTGGTCGCGGCAACGATTCAGGGCAGCACCGAAACCACCTTCTACGTGCTGGCAGTGTATTTCGGCGCGGTCGGCATCCAGCGCGCGCGCCACGCCGTGGGCTGCGCGCTACTGGCGGAACTTGCGGGCGTGATTGCCGCGATCTGTGTCTGCTACTGGTTCTTCGGCTCGACGGTGTAATGCTTCTGGCCCTGCTCCACGGTCCATTGCAGCACTTGGGCGGTCAGCGTATCGCTGGCTTGCCCAAAGCTGGCCACAACGGCTGAGACTTGCTTGTCAGCGACCGGCTGATGCACTTCGAAGCGCCGACTGGCGACGATGCGCTGACGGTCGTCAGCCAGTCGCGCATCCAGCCTGATCACCACTTCGATAGCCTGGCCGCGATACTCGCTTTGAAACGCCTGTAACTCGCCGCCCAGTTCGAAATCCGCCTGCAGGTTGCTGTCGTCGGTGCTGAGCGACTGGATTCGGCCGTCGCGATAGAACGCGTCGGTCAGACGATTGCGCAGCAGCACAGGCGCAGGATCGCTCCAGCGCGCACCTTTATAGCTGCTGATCACGTCGCCTTGCGGGATGACTGCGATCCGCGGGCTGTCGAGGGTCTCGCTGGACTTGGGCTTGACCACCCGCAGCGACCACGGCGCGGGCGTTGCTGCCTTGGCCGTGGTTGCTGCGGTTGGCAGGCGGTAGACATCCGACGGCTCCTGCTTGGGCAGAATCGAGCAGGCGCCCAGCATCAACAGTGCGCTTGCCAGTAACAGTCGAGGGAATGAGTGACCGGCAAGCCTCATGGCTCGAACTCCTTGTTCTTGTCGCTACCGAGCAGGTAGCCGCTGGGGTTGGCATTCAAACTGCGGGAAATGGTCTTGAGCGAGGTCAGGGTTTCGCGCAACTCACGAATGGCTGGGCCCAGTTCACCCAGACCCTGGAGCCCGCCGTTGACCGAGTCCTTGTTGGCTTTGACCAACTGGTTGATGGTGTCGGTGCTCTGTTGCAGTGACAGCATCGCAGCCTGACCGGTAGCGATCGCCTGCTTTCCGTCGACCGTGAACAACAGATTCGCATTGCGCATAGCGGTGGAGGTCTGATCCAGCGTGGTGCTGGCCTGCTTGCTCAGCGCCAGTAGTTGCTTGAGGGTCTGGCGGATATCTTCCCGTTGGTCTGCAATGACAGCCGTCGTCTGCTCCAGATGCTCCATGGTCTTGCTCAGCGCCTGAACATTCTTGGATGACAGAAGCTCGTTGGCGTTGTGCAGGAACACGTTGATGCCGGTGAGCAGGTCGTTGCTGTCGTTGAGCAAGCGCGAGATCGGCGATGGCGAGGCGATGATCACCGGCAGGTTGCCGTCCTCGCCCTTGAGTTCTTCGCTCTGAGGTGTGCCGCCGCTGAGCTGAATAATCGAGGTACCGGTGATGCCGTTAAGAGCGAGCTTGGCGAAAGTGTCGCGCTTGATCGGGGTTTCTCCGGCGACCCGAATTTGCGCCAGCACCCGGCGTGGGTCCTGCGGGTCGAGACGCAGCTGGACGACGTCGCCGACCTTGATCCCGCTGTACTGCACCGGGCTGCCACGGGACAACCCGGTCACGGCTTCGTTGAACACCACCTGATAATCCTTGAATGCTGTATCGACGCTGGATTTGGCCAGCCACAGGCCGAACAGCAGCGCGGCGGCGACCACGATCACCGTGAACAGGCCGATCAAGACGTGATGGGCGCGGGTTTCCATCATGAGACCTCGTGTGGGTGGGTGGCCGCTGCGTAGGCCGAACGGCCGCGCGGGCCATGAAAGTATTCGTGAATCCAGTCGTCTTTGTAGGCCGAAACCCTGTCGATGCTATCGGCCACCAGCACGCGTTTCTGAGACAGCACCGCAACCCGGTCGGTGATGGTGTACAGCGTGTCCAGGTCGTGGGTGACCATGAACACGCTCAGGCCCAAGGCATCACGTAAAGTCAGGATCAACTGATCGAATGCGCCCGCGCCTATCGGGTCGAGGCCAGCGGTGGGCTCATCAAGGAATAGAATGTCGGGGTCCAGCGCCAATGCCCTGGCCAGCGCCGCCCGTTTGATCATGCCACCGGACAGCGAAGCCGGATATTTGTGGGCGGCTGAGAGCGGCAGGCCCGCCAAGGCCATCTTGATGCCCGCCAGATGCTCGGCCTCTTCACGGCTCAGCCCGGCGTGTTCGATCAAAGGCAAGGCAACGTTCTCGGTGATGGTCAGTGAGGAGAACAGCGCCCCTTTCTGAAACAGCACGCCGAAACGTCGCTCGACTTGAGAGCGGGCTTTATCAGACAGATTCAGAAGGTCCTGACCCAACACTCGGATGTTGCCTTCAGCGGGCCGCTGCAAACCGACGATGCTGCGCAACAGCACCGACTTGCCGCTGCCCGATCCGCCGACTACCCCGAGGATTTCCCCGCGATAAAGGTCAAGATCGAGGTTTTCATGAACGACCTGCGGGCCAAAGCGGTTGCATAGGCCGCGTACCTGAATCACGGCCTCGTCGGGTTGCACGCAACGTCGGGTCACCAGCCAAGCTCCATGAAAAACATCGCGGCCAGTGCATCCAGCACGATCACCACGAAGATGGATTGCACCACGCTCGACGTCGTATGAGCGCCTACCGATTCGGCGCTACCTTCGACCTTGAAGCCCTCCAGGCAGCCAATCGCAGCGATGAAAAAGGCGAATATCGGCGCTTTGACGATGCCCACCAGAAAGTGCTGAACGCCGATGTCAGCCTGCATCAGCGAAAGGAACATCGCGGGCGAAATCCCCAGTGACAAGGCGCACACCACGCCACCCCCGACAATGCCGCAAATCATCGCCAGAAAAGTCAGCATCGGCAGTGAGATGAGCAGCGCGAGGACGCGAGGCAGTACCAGAAGTTCGGTAGGACTCAAGCCAAGCGTTTGCAGGGCGTCGAGTTCTTCGTTGGCTTTCATCGAGCCGATCTGCGCGGTGAAGGCACTTGCCGTACGGCCCGCCAGAAGAATTGCCGTCAGCAGAACGGCGAATTCCCGCAGAAAGGAAAACCCGATCAGGTCGACCGTGAAGATTGTCGCGCCGAAAGCCTTGAGCACCGTGGCGCCAAGGAATGCGACCACTGCGCCGACCATGAACGTCAGCAGCGCGACGATGGGCGCGGCGTCCAGACCGATTTGCTCGATGTGGGCAATCACCGAAGTAGTGCGCCAGCGCTTGGGACGGAACAGGGTAGTGACAAAGGTTTGCAGGATCAGCCCGACGAAACCCAGCAGTTGCAGGGTGTCGGTCCAGATCACTTCGACGGCCGAACCGATACGCGCCAGCAACTGGGTGCCGACCGCGACTTCGGGGTCTTTCATTGGCTGGCAATAATCACACAGCGCACTCTGAATCGTCTGCATCAGCGCGCGGCTGGATTCCGGCAGATTGGGTGCCTGAACCGCAAGCAAGCGCAGGCGTTGAACACCCAACAACTCCACCAGCAACGACGCGCCGGCAGTATCGAGAGCGCCCAGCTCGCTCATGTCCACGTGCGTGGAGGCGCCGAAGCCGTCACTCAGCGCATCGGTCTGGCGCTTGAGTTGGTGGTAGTGAGCGAGCGTCCAGTCTCCGCCAATCCACAGGGCTGTGGGTTGGGTCGAAGTATCCAGTCTGACGCTGCCGCAAACCTTCGGCGCGCTGTTGGCGAGGGTGATCGATGGGGTCATAGCGTCGAGCTTAGTTGTTTTTGGTCGGGGCGGACGGGCTCTGGGCTGGCGATTTGTCATCGGCCTTGTCCGAATCGGAATCACTGGGGCCGAAGGTGTCTGCGCCGGGCTTCAGGCCTGCAGGCTTGATCTTCTTGCGGGTGACCGCAGGCTGGTCGGTGTCCGTCACTTCGAAACGCAATACGCCGATCATCTGGCCATCCTCTGTCAGCACCCTCACCTGCCATTTGCCGAGCACGTCCGGCGGAAAATTCTGTTTGTGAGTCCACGCCCGATAGCCTTCCTTACGTCCGCCGTGGATGTCTAGAGCGATTCGATCGACCTCTTCACCGTTATGGCGCCAAACGTGATAAATCCGCTCATCCAGGCCGCGCGGGGCATTGATCGAGGTGTAGGCGTACAGCCCGCTGCTGCGCAACTGATTGACGCCGACCTGCTCGATGCTCTCACCCGGGGTGCGGTTCTGATTGTCGAATTGTGTGCTGACGGCCACTTCGGTCAGCCACAGGGTCGCCGGCGGCACCCAGGATCGCAGCATCCAGCCTGCGCCGCCGATGGCCAGAGTCATGACGACCAGGCCCAGCCCGCGCTTCCAGTTGTTGATCGGGAAACTTGAAGCCAGGCTGGGAAACGACAACAGCATCGCTGTGATCAGCGCCAATTTATAACTCTCGGCGGTGGTCAGATGCAGAATGACCGGCAGAGCGGTCAGCAGCGCGGCGAACAGTGTAAGCGTGTGCAGCGCCATGAACAGCCAGCGACGCGGCGCCAGCCACTTGTAGTACAGCGGATCGATGATCGAAACCAGCCCGGCTGCGGCCAGAAGCCCCGTGAACGCAAGTTGCCCGCTGTTCCAGGTGGTGGTGATGAAAAAAAACGGAAGGACGAAAAACAGACTTTCCTGATGGATCATCTGGGTGGCGTAACGCAGCAAGGGTTGCGGGATTTCCCGTTTGAACACCTTCGCGATCAGGGCGACGGCGCTGTTTTCCACCATCAGCCAGACCCAGCTGATCAGCATGATCACCGTGATCCAGGTGGCGAGCTTGGCCTGGCGGTCCACCAGAATGAAGCTGCCGATTCCCGAGCAAAAACCGAAGAACGCAATCAGCCCCGGGTAGCGCTTGATGAACTCCAGTACGCGCTGTACGAGGGAGTTCTGCATGAGGGCGTTGAGGTCCGGCATTTCGGTGATCACTTTAGCGTTGGGAGATAACCTGCGCAGGATACCAACATCCTGTTGCGATTGACCTGATGCGCAGTCCTGTAGCCATCCGACTTGCCGGCGGTAACAACTTTAAAGGCGCCGGCGCCGGCAAGCCGTGCTGCAACAGGATTTCCGCAAACAGTTACAAAGGCCGTCTTTTGTAAACACGCCAGCGCCAGAAAACAGCCAATGCCACCAGCACGACCAGCGCAACCCCGATCTCATACAACTCGTCATAGCTGACCAGCGGTTCTTCAATTCGCAGGTACCCCGGTTGGGCAAGCAACTGACGCATCGCCCGGTTGGCCAGATCCAGGCTGACGCCTCGGGTGCGTTTGGCCGGATCTTCGAAGCGGCCGTCGTCATAGTCGTTCAGCGCGCCCCAGTAATAATCGGCCAGCGCGCTGTTGCCCTGCACCGCCCAGGCCTGTTTCGCGATCGATGCTTGCTGCAGGCGGGCAAAAGTCGCAGGGTCCATGCCCTCCTTGCGCAATCTTTCCAGCATCGAGCGGACTGCTGCAACTGCTGCACCTACATCTTCGCGTGCCAGATCGGCGTTCAGGCTGAGAAATCCGGTGTCGCCGAAGGCTTCGCGATCCGCCCAAGGGCCGTAGGAGTAGCCCTTGTCCAGACGCAGCTCGCTGTAAAGCGCCCAGTCCAGGTAGGACTTCACCAGATCCCATGTCTCATCGTGCTGCTCTCCCATGTCGGGTTCGGTGAACAACAAGTGCAGTTTGGCGCCGTCCCCTAGTGCCCCGCGAATCAGCGTGCGCTCAGGCTCGGCTTTTTCACTGATGGCTGGCAGCGGCGGATGCTCGGTCGGGTCGACGGCGTTGAGTTGGCCGAAAGTCCGCTCCAGATAGGCCGGCAGCAGCTTGTCCAGGTCCCCGACGATGATCAGCGTCATGTTGTTGGAGGCGTACCAGTTGTCGTGAATGGTCTCGATCTGGTCCAGGGTCAGGTGATCGACTTCCGGCCGCTCAGGGCATTTGAGTCCGAGTTCCACGGCCAACTGATTGCCGGCGCTGTGGCCCAGGTCGCGTTTGTCGAGCCAGCGTTGCAGGTGGGAATAATGCCCGCCGTCCTCGCGTTCGACGATGCGCTTGGCGGTGTCCAGATTGGCCTGATTGATCTGCGTATGCGTCAGTACATTGAGCAGCAGGTCCAGCACCTTGCGCTGATTCTGCGCTGGCGCCTCAATCACGAAAGTGGTGTCAGTGTTACTGGTGAAGGCGTTCCACTCCCCACCCAGCGCCTGCATCTGTTGCTCCAGGCCGCCTTCGCCAGAATTGTCGATACCGCTGAACAGCAAGTGCTCAAGCAGGTGAGGCAGCTCCTTGTCATTGCAGGGGAAGTCGTCGAAGCCGATGCCCACCACCAGGCGAATGGACACATGCCCTTTTTCGGCGGGCTTGAGCAGCAGCTGCAAACCGTTGGGCAATACGTAGCCTTCCACCTGAAAGCGGTCCAGGGCTACGGAGCAAAGAGATGTCAGAAACAGGCAAACGAACAGCAGGCAACGCATAAAAACGGGCTTCCTTGCGGGCCGGTATGTGTAACAGACTTCAGTCCGGCCCCGGCGTTCACCTCGATTATTCTGGCTGGCTTTCGCTGGACAAGGCTCCGGTGTCAGTACTTTCAAGAACGGCATAGGCGCTGCTGCAAAACAGTGAATTCAGGCGTTTCATGTCGGCGATCAGTTCAAGGTGCAACGAACTGGTTTCCAGACTTTGCACGATTTTACGTTGCAGTCTGCTGACATGGGCATGGGCCAGACGCCGTTCCTGTGCCCGGAAACGACGTTTCTCACGCAGCAACTGGCGCGCGCTCTCCGGGTCGCCGCTCAAAAACACCGACAGACCCAAACGCAGGTTGGCCATCAATTGCTCGTGCAGACCCGAGAGCTCTTCCAGGCCCACGTCAGAAAACGAACGGCGCTGCGAAGTCTTCTGCTGCTGGACCTTACGCAGCATACGCTCGATAAGCCCGCTGGCCAGTTCGAGATTGATCGACAGCTCGATGATTTCAGCCCAACGGCGATTGTCCTGATCGCTCAAGTCTTCCCTGGGCATTTGCGCCAGATACAGCTTGATTGCGTTGTACAGGACTTCGATGTCGTCGTTGAGGCGACGGACTTCCTGGGTCACGGCGGTCTGGTTGCCACGCAGCACTTCCTGCATCGCGTTGAGCATGCTGTCGATCAGGTCGCCCATGCGCAGGGTTTCGCGCACGGCGTTGGCCAGCGCCAGGCTCGGTGTCGCCAGTGCCGCCAGATCGAGGTGGCGAGGTTTGACCGAGCCGTTGACCTCAGCTTGTTGCGGCAGAATCGAAGCGCACAGCCTGCCCATTGGTCCGACTGTCGGTAGCATGATCAAGCAACGCAAAGAGTTGTAGATCACGTGGAAGCTGATCACCAGACTCGACGGGCTGACGTTCAGCGTGTCCATCCAGTTAACCAGCGGCGTCAGCACCGGGATGATCAACAGCAGGCCGATCAGTTTGTACAGCAGGCTGCCCAGCGCGACCTGGCGCCCGGCGACGTTCTGCATGCTGGTGCTGAGGAACGCCAGCAGACCGCTGCCGATGTTGGCGCCGATCACCAGACCGATCGCCACTGGCAAGCTGATGATCTCTGCACCCGCCAGAGTTGCGGTCAGCAGCACTGCCGCCAGGCTGGAATAGGAAATCAGCGCGAACATCGCACCGACCAGCGCGTCGAGCAGAAGATCGCCAGTCAGGGACGCGAACAACACCTTCACGCCGGCAGCCTGAGTGATAGGCGCGGCAGCGGTAACGATCAGTTGTAGCGCCAGAATGATCAGACCTAGCCCGATACCGACTCGGCCGAGCTGGCCAACGCGAGTCTGTTTGCGCGACAGGAAGAAGATCACCCCGAGAAAAATCAGCAGCGGAGAGAGCCACGATAAGTCGAACGTCAGGATCCGTGACATCACGGCCGTACCGACATCGGCACCCAGCATGATCGCTAAGGCTGGCGTCAGGCCCATCAGGCCCTGGCCGACGAACGACGTCACCAGCATCGCGGTGGCGTTACTGCTCTGCACCAGCGCGGTAACAAGGATGCCGGCGACGAAGGCCAGCGGACGTTTGGACATGTTCTGGCTGAGGACACGGCGCAGCTGCGAGCCGTAGACGCGCAGAATACCGGTCCGAACGATGTGCGTGCCCCAGATCAACAGCGCGACGGCAGAAAGCAAATCGAGCAGGGTCAGCATACGGAAAGCCCCCTGTTAAGTGCCCAATGGGCAAGAAATGAAAGTACAGCGTGTAGCGAGCGAAAGCGCTTGGGCATTGTCGTGATCAGCATGCTCAACTAAAGCTTTAGTCGGCCTGAGGCCTTATTGCCAGCATGGCACAGCGGATTCTTTCTTGAAACAAATCTGTAACAAATCAGTCGTTTGACCTTTTCCAGGCCAAAAAAACGGGGCGCTGAACGACGCCCCGTTTTCTGTCTCATCTACAACGCATCGGATGTTATTGACCCGGAACGTCCTTGCGAAGTTTCACGGGGTCCTTCATGGCCTTCTTTTTCGCCATCGCGGTGCGCATTTTGATGTTGATAGCTTCGACCGCCAGCGAGAACGCCATGGCGAAGTAGACGTAGCCCTTAGGCACATGCACGTCGAAGGATTCGGCAATCAGCACGGTACCGACGACGATCAGGAACGACAGCGCCAGCATTTTCAGCGAGGGGTGCTTGTCGATGAACTCGCTGATGACGCCCGAGCACAGCATCATGATCAGCACGGCGACGATGATCGCAGCCACCATCACCGGCACGTGGGAGACCATGCCGACCGCAGTGATGACCGAGTCCAGCGAGAACACGATGTCGATGATCGCGATCTGGATGATGGTGTATATGAACAGCCCGCCCTTGCCTTTAGGCTCATCAAGCTGCTCTTCCTCGCCTTCCATGCCGTGGTAGATCTCCTGGGAGCTTTTCCACAACAGGAACAAACCACCGAAGAACAGGATCAGGTCGCGGCCGGAAATGCCCTCCCCCATGACCACGAACAGGTCGTCGGTCAGGCGCATGACCCAGGTAATCGACAGCAACAGCAGAATGCGCGTGACCATCGCCAGCGCCAGACCGAAGATCCGTGTGCGCGGCTGCATGGCTTTGGGCATGCGGCTGACCAGGATCGAGATCATGATGATGTTGTCGATACCCAGCACGATCTCCAGGGCAGTCAGGGTTAAGAAAGCAACCCAGATCTCAGGGTTGGTCAGCCATTCCATTACATTTTCCTTTGAGCTTGTCTGATCCTCGCTGCCGGTTGTCCGCCAGCGAGGGAGTTCGTTTGCCTTATAGACTGCTGAAGGCGGGGAAGATCCCCATCAGCAGCGCGGCGATCATTATGCACACGCACACCAGCACGGCCCATTTCAAGGTGAAGCGCTGGTGATCGCCGAATTCGATACCGGCCAGGGCCACCAACAGGTAGGTCGACGGGACCAGCGGGCTCAGCAGGTGGACGGGCTGACCGACGATCGAGGCACGTGCCATTTCCACCGGACTGATGCCGTAGTGCGCGGCGGCTTCGGCTAGTACCGGCAGCACGCCATAGTAGAACGCATCGTTGGACATGAAAAAGGTGAAGGGCATGCTGACGACCGCCGTGATGACCGCCAGATAAGGCCCCATCGCTTCTGGGATCACTGCCAGCAGGCTTTTCGACATCGCATCGACCATCCCGGTGCCTGACAGGATACCGGTGAAAATACCGGCCGCGAAGATCAGCCCGACCACTGCCAGCACGCTACCGGCGTGGGCCGCGACGCGATCCTTCTGCGCTTGCAGGCACGGATAGTTGACGATCATCGCGATACTGAACGCGATCATGAACAATACCGGCAGCGGCAGCAGGCCCATGATGAGGGCGACCATCAGCGCCAGAGTGAGCGCGCCGTTGAACCAGATCAGCTTTGGACGGCGGGCATCCGGGAACTGCGAAACGCTGATTTCGCTGTGATCGACTTCATCGCCCGGCAGATGCAGCTCGCCGAGACGCGCACGTTCGCGTTTGCCGTAGCAGTAAGCGATCACCAGAATCGCGATCACGCCTGCCAGCATCGCTGGAATCATCGGTACGAAGATGTCCGACGGGTCTACATGCAGCGCGCTGGCCGCACGTGCGGTCGGGCCACCCCATGGCGTCATGTTCATCACGCCGCCGGCCAGGATAATCAGCCCAGCCATGATGCGCGGGCTCATGCCCAGACGGCTGTACAGCGGCAGCATCGCAGCCACGCAGATCATGTAAGTGGTGGCGCCGTCGCCGTCCAGCGAGACAACCAGTGCCAGCACGGCAGTGCCGACGGACACTTTTACCGGATCGCCTTTGACCAGCTTGAGAATCTTGCGCACGGCCGGGTCGAACAGGCCGGAGTCGATCATCAGGGCGAAATAGAGGATGGCGAACATCAGCATCACGCCGGTGGGCGCCAGCTTGGTGATGCCCGCGAGCATCATGGGGCCGATGTCCGAGGCGAAGCCGCCGAACAGGGCGAACACGATAGGCACGATGATCAGGGCAATCAGCGCTGACAGGCGCTTGCTCATGATCAGGTACATGAAGGCGACGACCATGGCGAAGCCGAGGAAGGTCAACATAGAAATACTCCAGGCGTTACGCGACGTGAAAACGGACGAGACGAAGCAATCAGCTCAGTACGAGCGGCGCATGGAGTCGGGGGCGAATGAGGGGTACAGCGGAGCAAGAGCGAGCATCAGAATCACCGAATTGTTGTTGTAGATGGGCCGGAGAACCTCAAAGAGTGTTCGTCCTGGCTGACCGGTCTGTCGCCGGCGGTGGGGGGATGCTAAAGGGCTTAGCTTTCAGCCAGCTTTCGTTGACGTGACGTTGGTCGCTGTAGGAAAAATGAAGTTATTGGGCCAAGAGGCAGTCAGACCTTAAACATCATCGGGAGAATGACCATGAGTGACACGCATACCGGCGGATGCCATTGCGGCAATCTGCGCTATCAGCTCGATGCGCCATTGCGCGACATCGCCCATTGTCATTGTTCGATCTGTCGGCGTACCTCAGGCGGGATCGTGGTGACCTGGATCACGGTGCCGCTCGACGCTTTCAAGTGGCTGGCTGGCAGCCCCGCAGCGTATGACTCAGGCCCAACCTGCGTGCGATTCTTCTGCAATAACTGCGGGGCGCAGGCTGCGCTGTTCAGTCGTAATAGCCCTGAGACCATGGACGTCACCATTGCCACCCTTGACCACCCTGAGCTCGCGCCTGCCGACAGGCATATCTGGACCGACAGCCGATTGCCCTGGCTGCATCTGGATGAGCATTTACCGGGGGAACCTGAAGAAGCCGTCTAGTCAGTGTGAAGCTCATGGCAGCTCCAACCCGCCAGCGGCCTTGTGCAATGCCCGCAGATGCTCACCCACCTGCTTGAGATTCTCGTCGGTCGCGGCGATTTCCTCGGCGCGGTCAGGTTCCAGCAGCGCCCTCACCTCTTTGTCCAGATCGCCGGTAAGCCGTTGCAGCTGCTTCTGTCGCTGGCTGCTTTCTTGTTCCAGACGCGTCCACTCGCCTTCCTGAGGCAAGCCATAGCCGCCGCTACCGAGCAATTCTGCGGGGCGACTGAGGAAGCCGCTGTTGGCCAGAATATCCTGCAGCGTCCCGGTGGCCTTGGACACGCCGTTGTCCTTCTTCTCCACCGCGCTGAGATAACGCTGCTTGACCTCGTCCTGCGCCAGCAACAGCTGCCGGCGCTGCGCCGCCTGTTCCAGAAGCAACATTGCGGCGCTGGTGCGCAAATCCGCCTGAGCGAAATAGGGGCGTCGCTCTTTGGCGGGCAGTGAAAGCCAGTCTTCGACAGTGGTTTGTTTCACGGTCGTGGTTTTGCGCAAGACGTCGAACATCGCCTGATAGCGATCACGGTAGGAGTCGAATCGGTAACCCAGGCGCAGCGCCTTCTTTGGATCGTCCAGCACGCTGGTGTCCGCCAGCCCTCTGCCCTTGAGCACTTCGAGCAAACCGTTGGGCATGATGCTGTCCAGGCCGATAAGGCGCGGGTCGTTGGTGCCGCTGCGCAACAGCTTGAGGTTCTCCACCGCGCAGTTATTGGACAGGAACCAGTAATTGCCGTCGTACGCCCAATGCATCTCCGCCGAATGCTGAACCAGACCTTCGATTTCTTCGCGAGACAGCTTCAGCGGCACCGACGCCAGGCTGCGCAGTTCGGTTTTGGTGTACTCATCGATCACCTGCCCCAACGGCAGGACGAACAGGCGCGACGGATAGGCGCCCGTCAGCCCGCTCCAACTGGACAGTTGCAGGTCGTTGACGAAGGCCCTGTAAGACAGCACCAGATGCTGATCCAGATCCAGGCGGCAATCCGGACCGCGTGGCCGTCCCGGTTTGCAGATCACCAGACGCAGCATGCTGTGGCCCCAGCGGCTCACCAGATTCTGGTTGGCTTCGGCCAGCAGATAATCGACTTCATACACACGCTCTGGGTCCAGCTTGCCCAGCGGCTCGCGGGCGAAGTCATTACCGGCATTGAGGTAAGGAAAGGAAGTCGGGCAGTCGTTCTTGGCGGCAGGCGCCCAGTTGAACAGCTTTTTGTAGTAGTCGTAGAGCGCGGGCCGACGGCACGCGTAGGCCGGATCGAGGAGAAAGTACTCCATGTTGACCGCGACGAATTCCAGCGGGCTGCTGATTTCGTAGATATCCGGGCTGCGGGCGACCTGGCCGTTGCGTTCCTCGCGCTCCCCTCGCCGCCCGACGTATTGAGGCCACCCAGCGAGGTCCAGCAGGCGCGGATCGTCGCTCAGAGTAAAGCGTCGTTCAGTCTGGCCGCGGCAGCTGTCACGCAGCCCGATCTTGCCCATGCTGTTGCTCTGGCGCGCGCAGGCGATGATCAGCTTGCGGTCTTCGGGGGACCAGAGCTGAGCATGATCATAAATATGCGTGAGTTCATGCAGGACTGTTGCGAGCATCTCTTCGCGCACAGTGCCGTGGGGGCGATTGGTTTTGGTGGTGGCAGCGCTGCCGTCGGTCAGGCCCGCGAGCAGGCGCTGGTTCAGATCAAGGCGATAAGGGCCGTCCGCGCGCCCGTAGGCGTTGGACGGCATGTCGTCGGTCCAGCGGACTTCGACTTTACGATCCAGCTTGCTGATGAACATCGGCGGCAAGTGCGCCATGGCTTCGTCGAGCAGCGTCTGGCTGGCTTTCTGTTGTGCAGGATCAAGCCCGTCGGTGTACAGCGACAGGCCAAGATCAGCGAAGGCGCTCGTGCAGATCAGCGAGAGCGCCGACGCCAGCAGCCAGACGGCCAGGCGCCTCACAGTGCGAGGATGGCTTCGGCGAGGTCCTGATCACTGGCGTTGCGGGCTTCCGGCAGACGTTCGCGCAGGGTGGCGAATGCAGCGTCCAGCTGGGCTCCGTGAATCGCGCCATTGGTGGCGACGTAGCTGGCGGCATCGTCCTGAGCTTCCACGACCATTTTCCAGTTGCGGACCGAAGACGTAGTGTCGGAGGTGAAATCGACGCTGCGACCCAGCGCGCGAACGACAATGTTACTGGTGGCTTTGAGGGTTTGCGCGTGCGCGACATCGGTCAGCAACAGCAGGCCGAGGGCAGCAGCGATCAACGGGGTACGCATGTAACGGCTCCAGAATACAGAAGATGCAGAAAGTGATTATTGGACGAGGATTGCCTGCGCCAGTTCAAGGTCGCTGGCATGAAGTTTTGGCTGGGTCTGGCGCAGATACATCAGCGCGGACTCAAGTCGTGCTCCTCGCAGTTGGCCATCACTGGCTATGAACGCTGCAGCATCATCCTGGGCGGCAAGTATCAATTTGTTATCGAAAGGCCCGGTCGTCACCTGGGTGGTGGCATACCCGCTTTTGATCAGGCTTTGTGTGGTTGTGTCGAACGCTTGAGCCTGAGTGACGCATATCAGGCTGGCAGTCGCTGCAATCAACAGGCGAGTCAATGAATGCATGAGTCTTCGGTATCGGCAAAACGAGTCGCAAGGCTAGCGCAACGCCCCGGCCAGAGCTAGTCCAGAGGCCGGAGCATCGGTTGCGAAACCTGTCGCGATGCTGAATCAGATCGCAAGAATCGCCTGTGCCAGTTGTTCATCCGAAGCCTGAAGGGTGGGTGCGACTTCACGAATGTGGCGCATGGCGCCTTCCAGCTTGGCGCCGCGAATGTCGCCCTGGGAAGCTACGAAGCTGGCTGCGTCGTCGCGTGCGGCCAGAACGATCTTGTCGTCATGGAAGGAGGAGGAAATTTTCGACGTGGCGTTGGACGAAGCGTCCAGAGCGCGAACGGTGGTGTCGGTGGTCACTACGAAGCTGGAAGCCTGAGCTCCCGCTGCAACGGTCAAAAGAACAGCTGCACTCAACAGGCGAAGGCGAGACATGTTTGAACTCCACGAGAAACAAAGGGAAACCACACGCGCAAATCTGGCGATGAGCAGAGCTGTCTCGCTGGCGTAGGGGTAAGAGGTGCCGTAAGACTAGCGTAACAGGCAGCTTGAGCACTATCCCGGCCAAATGCCAGTGCCGTTTTTTTCCCTTGCTACCCCCTCGCCGGAGTGGCTACAGCTAGCGTGGAATCTGTACTGTAACGGTGGTTTTATGGTTTTTATTAACTGTACCTATTGCGATCATGAATACGTTTCATTTGCAAAGCTCTAAAATGACAAAACCCGTCGCAGTTACCTGCGACGGGTTTTGTTTGAACAATTCGGGTTGCTGGTGAGAGGCTCTCGGCCTGGGACCAGCAGACGCTAACTTAGCGCCAGAACGGCTTGCTCAGCTCTTCGTAACGCTGGGATTCGCTGATACCGGCGTCAGCCAGCAGACGAGCATCCAGACGGGCCAGCTGGTGGCGGCTGGACAGACGACGCTGCCAGAGCATCAGGTTGGCGAACATACGCAGCGGCAACGAGGCTTTAGCGGATTGAGCGGTTTCTTCGTAGAACAGTTCGGAACTGACGGTGCGTTCCATGGTGCTTCTTCCTTCCGCTTGTGGCGGGATTAGATAGTGACTTGATTGGTGCCAATCTTCCTCTCGTTGCCCTGCTCTCTCCAGACACAGTTCACTTGTATTGTGATGCTCCAGTTAACTGTGAGAGGTCACTGTTTTGTTCGGAAATGGGGCAACTGTATCGGTCGGCACAAAATTGGTGCGTTTTGTGCGCTGGAATAGTGAAAGGCGAGTTTTGAGGGCTCAAAACAACCGGTACAGCAGTACAGTTTTTGCCGGAACAGCGTTCAGTCATTCGAAAGTGGCGACGAAAGGTCGTCGCCAATTCCAAACTGTTTTCTCACACGGCCAGCATGCGGCCGGTTTCTTCCAGGTTCAGGTGCCAACTGAGTGCATCGCGCAGTACGTGCGGGGTATGTCCTCCAATCGCACAGGCCCTGCGGAAGTAATCGTTGAGTGCTTCGCGGTACGCGGGATGCACACAGTTGTCGATGATTACGCGAGCGCGCTCACGAGGCGCCAGGCCGCGCAGGTCGGCCAGTCCGATCTCGGTCACGAGAATATCTACGTCGTGTTCGGTATGGTCTACGTGGCTCACCATCGGTACAACGCTGGAAATGGCGCCGCCCTTGGCGATGGACTTGGTGACGAAGATCGCCAGGTGGGCGTTGCGGGCGAAGTCCCCCGAGCCGCCGATGCCATTCATCATGCGCGTGCCGCCGACATGGGTGGAGTTGACGTTGCCGTACAGGTCGAACTCCAGCGCGGTGTTGATGCCGATGATGCCAAGACGGCGCACGACCTCCGGATGGTTGGAGATTTCCTGAGGGCGCAGTAACAGTTTTGGTTTGTACTGCTCAAGGTTGTTGAAGACCGCGTCGTGCTTGCGTTCAGACAGGGTCATCGAACATCCCGAGGCGAAGTCCAGCTTGCCGGCTTCGAACAGGTCGAAGGTTGAGTCCTGCAGCACTTCGGAATACATCGCCATGCCGTGGAATGGCGAGTCGATCAGGCCAGTCATCACCGCGTTGGCGATAGTGCCGACACCAGCCTGCAGCGGCATCAGCTGATTGGTCAGGCGATTCTGGCGCACCTCGTTCTTGAAGAATTCAACCAGATGGCCCGCGATGGCCTGGGTATCGCTGTCGGCGGGCAGTACAGTTGAAGGTGAGTCGGTCTGGTCGCTGATCACGATGCCGACGATCTTTGCCGGATCGATCTTTACCGCCTGGCTGCCGATGCGGCTGTCCGCCTTGAGCACAGGGATCGGCAGGCGTGTCGGACGGTAGGTTGGTATATAGATGTCGTGCAGGCCTTCGAGCTCCAGTGGCTGCGAGAGGTTGATCTCGACGATCACCTGTTCCGCGAGGATTGCGAAGCTCGCAGAATTGCCTACAGAAGTGCTCAAGACCAGATGGCCTTCTTCAGTGATCGCCACGCATTCGATGACAGCGATGTCCACTGGCTTGATCTGGCGGTTGCGCAGTTGCTCAACGGTATCGGACAAATGCTGGTCGATGAACATCACTGAGCCGTCGTTGATTGCCTTGCGCAGTGTACTGTCGACTTGGAAGGGCATGCGCCGGGAAAGTACCCCGGCTTCGGTGAGTTGCTTGTCCAGATCGTTGCCCAGGCTGGCGCCGGTCATCAGGCTGATCTTCAGCGGCGAAGCCTTGGCGCGTTCAGCCAGCGCTTTCGGTACGGCTTTGGCTTCGCCTGCGCGTGTGAAGCCACTCATGCCGACGGTCATGCCGTCCTTGATCAGGGAAGCGGCATCGGCCGCGCTCATTACCTTGCTCATTAAAGAAGGCAGGCGGATACGTTCACGGTGCATGGATTTTTTATCTCGAGACGAGGATGCGAGCGGCCAAGTCTAGAGATTTGAGTTTTTTTCGTCCCACGACCAAGGTCGCAATTGAGGGCTCTAATTAGCGGCTTTCAGAACAAAACACTGTTACACAGGATGTAAAAAACCCTCGGCCGATGCACGCGCCGAGGGTTCGTTTTTGTTGCGATATAGGGCGTTTAATCGACAGCCTTGACCATGTCTTCGATGACTTTCTTCGCGTCACCGAAAACCATCATGGTCTTGTCCAGGTAGAACAGTTCGTTGTCCAGACCGGCATAGCCGCTGGCCATCGAGCGCTTGTTGACGATAATGGTCTTGGCCTTGAAGGCTTCCAGAATCGGCATGCCGGCGATAGGCGACTTCGGATCGTTCTTCGCCGCAGGGTTGACCACGTCGTTGGCGCCGAGCACCAGCACCACGTCGGCCTGACCGAACTCGGAGTTGATGTCTTCCATCTCGAACACCTGATCGTAAGGCACTTCGGCCTCGGCCAGCAGGACGTTCATGTGGCCAGGCATACGACCGGCCACCGGATGGATCGCATACTTCACGGTCACGCCCCGATGAGTCAGCTTCTCGGTCAGCTCTTTAAGCGCGTGTTGCGCGCGTGCCACCGCCAGCCCGTAGCCCGGCACGATAATCACGGTGTCGGCATTGGTCAGCAGGAACGTTGCGTCGTCAGCCGAACCGGATTTCACCGGGCGGGCTTCCTTGCTGCCTGCTGCTGCGCCCGCATCTGCCGCGCCACCGAAACCACCGCCGATCACATTGAAGAACGAGCGGTTCATGGCCTTGCACATGATGTACGACAGGATCGCACCCGACGAACCCACCAGGGAGCCTGCGATGATCAGCATCGAGTTGTTCAGCGAGAATCCGATACCTGCCGCCGCCCAGCCCGAGTAGCTGTTGAGCATCGACACGACCACCGGCATGTCCGCGCCGCCAATCGGGATGATCAGCAACACACCGATCACGAACGCCAGGATCAGCATCACGCTGAAGGCGAACAGGCTGCCGGTGAACATGAACATCAGTCCGAAGAACAGCGTGGCCAGGCCCAGGATCAGGTTCAGCTTGTGCTGACCGGGGAACTGTACGGGTGCGCCCTGAAACAGGCGGAACTTGTACTTGCCCGACAACTTGCCGAAGGCGATGACCGAACCGGAGAAGGTGATCGCACCAATCGCCGCGCCAAGGAACAGCTCCAGACGGTTGCCAGTCGGGATCGAGTCGCCCAGATGCGCGACGATGCCCAGCGACTGAGGCTCGACCACGGCTGCGATAGCAATGAACACCGCTGCCAGACCGATCATGCTGTGCATGAAGGCGACCAGCTCTGGCATCTTGGTCATTTCAACGCGCTTGGCCATGATCGAGCCGACAGTGCCGCCGACCAAAAGGCCTACGATGATGTAGCCGATGCCGGCGCTGGCGCCGTCGGTGGACAGCGCAGCCAGCTTGAACACCAGGCCAATCGTGGTCAGCACTGCCAGGCCCATGCCCAACATGCCGAACAGGTTGCCGCGACGGGAGGTGGTCGGGTGCGACAGGCCTTTAAGGGCCTGAATGAAGCAGATCGCCGAAACGAGATACAGCAGGGTGACGAGGTTCATGCTCATTACTTCGGCACCTCAGTTTTGGCTGGGCTCTTATTAGGAGCAGCCTTTTTCTTGAACATTTCCAGCATGCGGCGGGTAACCAGAAAACCACCAAATACGTTAACCGCCGCGAGTGCGACGGCGAGGGTGCCCATGGTCTTGCCCAGTGGAGTGACGGTCAGTGCAGCTGCCAGCATGGCGCCGACGATGACGATCGCCGAGATGGCGTTGGTCACGGCCATCAACGGGGTGTGCAGCGCAGGGGTGACGTTCCAGACCACGTGATAGCCGACGTAGATCGCCAGCACGAAAATGATCAGGTTATAAACGCCGTGGGAGATCAGCATGTCTTCCATTGTTTTTATCCTCAGCCGTTCTTGCGGACGATCTGGCCGTCGCGGCACATCAGGCACGCGGCGACGATGTCGTCTTCGAGGTTGATCTCGAACTGACCTTCCTTGGTTAAGACCAGCTTCAGGAAGTCCAGCAGGTTGCGTGCATAAAGAGCAGAAGCATCGGCAGCGACCAATGCGGGCAGATTGGTGTGGCCGACGATGGTCACGCCATGCTCGATCACTACTTGATCAGCCACGGTCAGCGGGCAGTTGCCGCCCTGGGCCGCGGCCAGGTCGATGACCACCGAGCCGGGCTTCATCTGCGACACGGTTTCGGCACTCAGCAGCACCGGCGCCTTGCGGCCCGGAATCAGCGCGGTAGTGATCACGATATCCGCCTGTTTGGCGCGTTCGTGAACGGCCACAGCCTGACGCTGCATCCAGCTGGCCGGCATTGGTCGCGCATAGCCGCCCACGCCTACCGCCGCTTCGCGCTCCTCGTCAGTCTCGTAAGGCACGTCGACGAACTTGGCGCCCAGCGACTCGATCTGTTCCTTCACCGCAGGGCGAACGTCGGAAGCCTCGATCACTGCGCCAAGGCGTTTGGCGGTGGCGATAGCTTGCAGGCCGGCAACGCCTGCACCGAGGATCAATACGCGGGCAGCTTTCACCGTACCGGCAGCGGTCATCAGCATCGGCATGAAGCGCGGATAGTGATGCGCCGCCAACAGCACCGACTTGTAGCCGGCAATGTTGGCTTGCGAGGACAGAACATCGAGACTCTGCGCACGGGAAGTCCGTGGTGCGGCTTCGAGGGCGAAAGCGGTAATTCCGCACTCGGCCATCTTGGCAATGATCTCGTTGTTGAAGGGGTTAAGCATGCCGATGACGACAGTACCGGCCTTGATCAAAGCCAGTTCACTGTCGCTGGGCGCGACGACCTTGAGGATCAGCTCGGCGCCGAAGGCATCGGCAGCGCTGCCGATTGAAGCACCTGCCGCTTCATAGGCACTGTCCGTGACACTGGCGGTAATGCCGGCGCCAGACTGGACGGTGACCTTATGACCCTGGCCAATGAGCTTCTTGATGGTTTCCGGAGTTGCAGCAACCCGAGTTTCACCGGACTGGGTTTCTAGAGGGACACCAATGTGCACGTCAAATCTCCTGCGTGATCTTTTTATCTTTTGAAAATAGGCCAGCGCACTGCGGATGGCGCGTCTGGGGTAGCGATCACCACGTCCCCGCAAGACAAGGCGGGGCGCGGCATTTTGCAGGTGTAATAGGGGGCCTTCAAGGAATTCTGTAACGCGACGTGTCTTTAACTACAAGTCACCCTGTGACCGTTTGACGCAATGAATCGCTGAAAGCCATACAGATAAAGGGCTGTAGCGCGATATGAGGTGTTGGAAGTTTTTTTCTATCTATCAGCAGAATGGTGGCAAATTACCCTGAAAGGCCCGTCATATAACGCTTGCAGCCTGTTTTTGATAAAGAACAGAAGTGTTTCTTAAATGCGACAAAAGCGGATATCTGTAGGTCTGTGCAGAGGCTTACTACACAATTCGAATTTGCCACCTTCTGCGGCGGAATCAAGGCAGGGCATAGCTCTCAGCCTGGCGGACGAGCCAGTCGCGGAATGCCTTCAAGGAGGCCGATTCCACTTTGCGTTCCGGAATCATCAGGTAATAGGCCTTCACGCTCGATAACGCATGCGAATTGGCCACCACAAGGCGCTTTTCGGCCAGCTCCCGCTGAATCAGAAACGGTGGAATGAGCGCAACGCCCATGTCGTGCATGGCCGCCTGAGCGAGCATGGAGAATAGCTCGTATCTTGGACCTGTCATGTCCCGGGCCACATTCATGTCCATCCCGTTGAACCACTGACGCCAGGCATAAGGTCGCGTGGTCTGCTGCAGCAATGGCAACTCGGACAGTTCGCGGGCACTGAGATGGGTTTTGTCGCCCAGCATAGCGGGACTACAGACTGGCATCGGATTCTCGCTCATGAGCCGATGAGATTCCGTACCGGACCAGTCGGCATCGCCAAAGTAGATCGCGGCGTCGAAGTCGGTATCGGCAAACAGAAAAGGGCGGGTGCGATTGGTCAGGTTGATGGTCACATCAGGGTGTTGATGCTGAAAGTCCTTCAGGCGTGGCAGTAACCATTGGGTTCCGAAGGTAGGCACAACCGCAAGTTCGATGACATTGGCACCTTGATGGCCCATCACTGACAGCGTGTCACGCTCCACTGCATCGAGCTGCGTCGCGACACGCCGGCTGTAGGAAAGTCCCGCTTCTGTCAGCTTTACGCCTCTACGGGAGCGTCGGAACAGTTCCACATTCAGGAACTCTTCCAGGCTGCCTATTTGTCGGCAAATTGCGCTTTGGGTGAGCGAAAGCTCTTCGGCAGCCTTTGTGAAACTCTCGTGACGAGCGGCTGCTTCGAAACTGACCAGTGCTGCAGTGCTGGGAATTTTGCGGCGCATGTACGTGAACCTCACTCGTCGAAAAGAAATCCAGCGTATTTAGCAGTTTCGAAGTGAGAAATTATCACAACGCTATGCGAAATCCTCGTTTGCTGTAGTGCCGAACCGGGCCTAGGATCAACCCACGAGTTTTCCCGGCATTGTTCGGGAACGTCATTTTGCGAGGAGATGGTCATGGGTGGTAAGGCAAGCTTCAACTGGATCGACCCGCTGTTGCTGGACCAGCAGCTCACCGAAGAAGAGCGCATGGTTCGTGACAGCGCAGAACAGTTCGCTCAGGACAAACTCGCTCCTCGCGTCCTTGAAGCTTTCCGTCATGAACAGACCGATCCTGCAATTTTCCGCGAAATGGGTGAAATTGGCCTGCTGGGGGCAACGATCCCCGAGCAATACGGCGGCAGCGGTCTGAACTACGTGTGCTACGGCCTGATCGCCCGTGAAGTGGAGCGGATCGACTCAGGCTACCGCTCGATGATGAGCGTGCAGTCCTCCTTGGTGATGGTGCCGATCAACGAGTTCGGTACCGAAGCCCAGAAACAGAAATACCTGCCCAAGCTGGCGTCCGGAGAGTGGATTGGCTGTTTCGGCCTGACAGAGCCCAACCATGGGTCCGATCCGGGCGCGATGATCACCCGCGCCAAGAAGGTCGAAGGCGGCTATCGCCTGAGTGGCAGCAAGATGTGGATCACCAACAGCCCAATCGCTGATGTATTTGTGGTGTGGGCGAAAGACGATGCTGGCGACATTCGCGGTTTCGTACTGGAGAAAGGCTGGCAGGGCCTCAGCGCTCCAGCGATTCACGGCAAGGTCGGCCTGCGTGCCTCCATCACCGGCGAGATCGTGATGGATAACGTGTTTGTGCCAGAAGAAAACATCTTCCCGGACGTGCGGGGTCTTAAAGGTCCATTCACCTGCCTGAACTCAGCACGTTACGGTATCTCCTGGGGGGCTTTGGGTGCGGCGGAGTTCTGCTGGCACACCGCGCGTCAGTACACGCTGGATCGTCAACAGTTCGGGCGTCCATTGGCCGCCAACCAGTTGATCCAGAAGAAACTTGCGGACATGCAGACCGAGATCACTCTGGCCTTGCAAGGCTGCCTGCGTCTTGGGCGCATGAAAGATGAAGGTACAGCAGCGGTGGAAATCACCTCGATCATGAAGCGTAATTCCTGCGGCAAGTCGCTGGATATCGCCCGCATGGCCCGGGACATGCTCGGCGGCAACGGGATTTCCGATGAGTTCGGCATCGCGCGCCATTTGGTCAACCTTGAGGTGGTGAACACCTACGAGGGTACTCATGACGTGCATGCGCTGATTCTGGGGCGCGCGCAGACCGGCATTCAGGCGTTCTATTAAGGAGCCTGCCATGGGCGCGCTATCGCACCTGCGTGTGCTGGATTTGTCCAGGGTCCTGGCTGGCCCATGGGCGGGCCAGATATTGGCCGACCTCGGCGCCGACGTGATCAAGATCGAGCGTCCGGGCAATGGTGACGATACTCGCGCCTGGGGGCCTCCGTTCCTGAAGGATCCTCAAGGCGAGAACACCTCCGAAGCGGCTTATTACCTCTCGGCCAATCGAAACAAGCAGTCAGTCACTATCGACTTCACCCGACCCGAGGGTCAGAAGTTGGTGCGTGAGCTGGCGGCGAAATCCGACATCGTGATCGAAAACTTCAAGGTCGGGGGGCTCAAGGCCTATGGCCTGGATTACGAGTCGCTGCAGGCCGAGAACCCAAGGCTTATCTACTGCTCGATTACTGGCTTCGGTCAGACCGGCCCATATGCAAGGCGGGCGGGTTATGACTTCATGATTCAGGGGTTGGGTGGGCTGATGAGCCTGACCGGTCGTCCTGAGGGTGAGGACGGCGCAGGCCCGGTGAAAGTCGGCGTGGCGCTGACCGATATTCTGACAGGGCTCTATTCCACGTCTGCAATTCTTGCTGCGCTGGCTCATCGTGACCAGGGTGGTGTTGGTCAGCACATCGATATGGCGCTGCTGGATGTGCAGGTTGCCTGTCTGGCTAACCAGGCGATGAACTATCTGACAACGGGCGTAGCGCCCAGACGGCTGGGTAACGCTCATCCGAACATCGTTCCATATCAGGACTTTCCTACGGCGGATGGCGATTTCATCCTGACAGTGGGTAACGACAGCCAGTTTCGCAAGTTCGCGGAAGTCGCCGGTCAACCGCAGTGGGCGGACGATCCTCGTTTCGCCACCAACAAGCAGCGCGTTGCGCACAGGGTCGAGCTGATTCCGCTGATACGCCAGGCCACTGTCTTTAGAACCACTGCCGAATGGGTCCTGGCACTGGAGCGTGCTGGCGTGCCGTGCGGGCCGATCAACGATGTGTCACAAGTCTTCGAAGACCCACAGGTCCTGGCGCGAGGCCTGAAGATAGAACTGCCTCATGCGTTGGGTGGAACAGTGCCGCAAGTGGCAAGCCCGATCCGCCTTTCGGGTACCCCCGTGGAGTATCGTCGCGCGCCGCCTCTGTTGGGCGAGCACACGCTCGAGGTTTTGACTGGTGTATTGGGGCTCTCCGATGAAGCGGTAATGTCTTTGCGCGAGGCGGGTGTTCTGTAGATACGCCTCTATATAGAGCCGAGATGAGCGCTGCCCTATATAAACAGAAAAGAACTGGCTGATTTTCCTCGAGTTTCAACTTTTTCATGGAAACTTCGAATTAACTGTTGACGCCCCTCTGGATCTGTCTATAATTCGCCCCACTTCCGGCGCAGACGAAACGGAAAACTCCTTGATAATCAAAGAGTTGGAAGAAGTAAGCAGTGAGGAAGTGCTTCGGTTCAGATGCTTGAATCGGCAGCGGTGAAAAAGGGGGTTGACAGCAGATTGTAACGCTGTAGAATTCGCCTCCCGCTGACGTGAGACGCCAAGTCGAACGAAGCGCAAGTGGTTGAAGTTGAAAAGGAAACTTTGAAAACTTCTTAAAATAACCGCTTGACA
>Ga0308159_1000315_pt1 | contig 133691 bp, 122 predicted proteins | sample PhyCR1_FD_201040 | JGI IMG/M metagenome (GOLD analysis project Ga0308159, IMG submission 201040) | Phyllosphere microbial communities from UC Gill Tract Community Farm, Albany, California, United States - DLSLC.R1 | ecosystem: Host-associated > Plants > Phyllosphere > Unclassified | place...
GGTGACACCGCATTGGCACGGATGCGGCGCGCGCCGAATTCCTTGGCCATGTAGCGGGTCAGCACGTCGAGCGCGCCCTTGGCCGCCGCATACGGCGCCACGCCCGCCGTGGCCACGCGGGTGGTGGCGCTGGTGAGGTTGACGATACTGGCACCGTCGGCCAGCAGCGGCAGCAGGCTCTGGGTCAGGAAGAACGGGCCTTTCAGGTGCACGTTCAGCAAGCGGTCGAACTGGTCCGGCGTGACCTGCTCGATCGGGCTGTACAGGCCATGGCCGGCATTGTGCACCAGGCCCTGCAGCCGGGCTGCGCCCCAGCTGGTATCGAGCGCATGGCGCACTGCCGCGCCGAACCCCTCGAAGCTTGCGATGTCGCCCACGTCCAGCTGCAACGCAACGGCCTTGCCACCTGCGACTGCGATCTGGTGCACGATGGCGTCCGCTGCCTCACGCTGATCCTTGTAGGTCAGGATGACGCCCATGCCGCGCCGCGCGCATTCGAGGGCGGTGGCCGCGCCGATGCCGCGGCTGGCGCCAGTAATCAGGGTGATGTGCGTTGAGGTGTTCATGGTGGTGCTCCGGGTGGTGAAGGGATGAGAACATGGTAGCGAGCCGCCTCGCGCGGCGCCCGCCGGATCCTGCTACAAACCTGCCCGATCCTGCCAATGCCTTGCGGTGCACGCCTGGCTCTGTTCCAATGCGTGATGGAACATCTGTTGACTGAACTGCGGCGCCTTGCCGCCGGCGCTACCAACCGCCGCACCGAGACCGGCATCCCGCGCGTGGCCATGGTCCAGGGCGCGATTCCCGAACACCATCTGGCGGCGGTGTACGCCCCGATGATCAACCTGATCCTCACGGGCAGCAAATCGATGACGGTCGGCGAGCGCACGCTGCACTACGATCCGGCGACGTATTTCGTGATGTCGGTCGAGCTTCCGGCCGTGGGCCGGGTGCATCCGGCTGCAGGCGGTGCGCCCTACCTGGCAGTGAGCCTGACGCTCGACCCTGCAGTGCTGGGGCCGCTGCTGGCCGACTTGCCCGATCCTGCTGCCGGCACGCCCACCGACAGTGGTTTTTCCGTGGCCGCCGTCACGCACGAGTTGATGGATGCCTGGGTACGCATGCTGCGGCTGATCGACCAGCCGCAGGACATCGCGGCGCTGGCGCCGGCATATGAGCGCGAAATCCTGTACCGGGTGCTGCAGGGGCCACACGGCGCGATGCTGCGCGATATCGCGCTGCCCGACAGCGCGCTGGCCCGTGTGCAGCGCGCGATCGCCTGGATCCGGGAAGATTTCGCCAGCCCCCTGCGCATCGAGGCACTGGCCGACAAGGTCGCCATGAGCGCCTCGTCGTTCCACCGGCATTTCAAGGCGGTGACGGCGCTCAGTCCCCTGCAGTATCAGAAGCGGGTGCGCCTGATGCAGGCGCGCCAGCTGCTGGTGTCACATGGCGCGAACGTGACGACGGCGGCGTTCGAGGTGGGGTATGAAAGTGCGACGCAATTCAGCCGCGAGTATGCGCGGATGTTCGGGATGGCGCCGGGGCGGGACGCGGCGCGCATTGCGGCGCGGATGGCAGCGCAGGTGCATACGCGGCCGGACTGACGCCCGTGCTGCAGCGCCGCCTTCGGCCGTCATCGACGATGCGACGCGCAGTTGCGCAGCAAACCTGCTGCTATAATTTCGCCAAACCCACTGGTGATCGCCTTGCGTCGGATTCTTCACATCCTCTTGCTGCTGTGCCTGCCCCTGTACGGCTTCGCCATGCAGGGCGGCGTGCCATCGAACGGTAATCCGGTGTCGCTGGTGCATGAGCTCGAACATGACCAGGGTATTTCTCACCACCACCACGCCGACGACGGCACCATCCATTACGACGATTCCGACGCGTCGCGCGATCACGCGCAAGACCATACGTCGCCATCCCAGCCCGCAGGCGTTGGCCTGCCGCCACTGCCGGTCGCGCCCCAGCAACTGGTCACAAAGCTCGTTTCGCATATGACCCAGTGGGTTCCGGAGCCTTTCCTCGACGGTCCCTCAAGACCGCCTTCCCCCGCCCCCGGCCAAGCTGCCGGGGGGCCGCTGCACGCATGATCGCAAGATAACGGCGCGACGCCTGTCGCGCCGGTGTGCTCGCCCCCGGTGATCGTCACTATCACCCGATGGAGAACACATGCGCATTATCCGCGTGTCGCTTTACCTTGCCGGTGCCGGCCTCGCGCTTCAATGCGTGGCAGGAGCAACACCGCCAATCATGCCGCCAATGACGCCGCTTCCGGTCGGCACCACCCTGCAACAGGCCGTCGACAGCGCCTGGCGCCGCGCACCCGTTGCCCGGACACTGGAAGCGCGCCAGGACGAAGCCGCTGCGGCCCGCAGCCTGGCCGGATCATGGCTGGCGACCAGTCCGACGCTTGGACTGTCGCAGCGCAATGACATCGGTGCGTCGGACCGCGATCAGCGTGAATCCGACCTGTCGGTGTCGACCTCGATCTGGCTCCCGCACCAGAAGCGGGCGCGCGAAACGCTTGCCAGGCGCAGCGCCGACGAAGTGGCCGCTCACCTCGGTGCCACGCGCCTCGAGATCGCCGGCCTGGTGCGCAGCCGCCTGTGGGAAGCGGCCGCCGCCAGGGTCACACTCGATGAACGACAGGGCCACGTGCAACATCTGGAGCAACTGGCCGAAGAAGTGCAACGCCGCGTCACCGCGGGCGACCTGGCCCGCAGCGACGGTCTGTTAGCAGAGCAGGAAGTGCTCGCTGCCAGGGTCCAGGTCTTGCATGCGCGCACTGCCGCCGCCGACGCGCTGGCGCGCTATCGGGTCCTGACGGGTCTGCCCGAACTGCCCGCGCTCGAACCGGAGCCGCTCCACGACACCGATGCGCCTGCCAACCCGAGGCTCCAGGCTGCGCAGGCGTCCGAGGGGCGTGCGCGGGCGTCATTGCGCCTGGCCGAGGCGAGCCGCGCGGCGCCGCCGACGCTGGCCCTGTCGGTGCGACGCGAAGATGAGCGGGCCCTGCGCGAACCCGCGCGCAGCATCGGCATCTCGCTGCAGATCCCGCTCGGCAGCGCAGGACGCAATCGCAGCATCGAAGCGCAGGCCAGCACGGTCATCGCGACAGCGGCCGCCGAAGCGGCGCAGGCGCAAGCGAGCGCCGTCGCCAACGTCGAGGTCGCGCGGGAGCGCCTGTCGAACACCCGCCTTGCCCTTGCCACCGCCGAGGCACGCGCGGTCGCGCTGCATGAACACACGGCGCTGTTTGCCAAGGCATTCCAGCATGGCGAACGTGGCCTTGCAGAACTGCTGCGCTCGCATGCCCTGACCCACGAGGCCGACGTCGCCGTGGCGCAGCAACGCGTTGCGCTCGGCCTGGCGCATGCCTCCCTCAATCAAGCTTTGGGAATCCTTCCATGAAACACCTGTATCTGCTGCTGATCGCCATGCTGATCACGTCGCCCGCCTGTGCCGGCCCTGGCACCCACGGCCCCAATGGCGAGCACCTTGACGGCCAGACAACGGCCACCGGCGCCGTCGCATCCGTGCCGCGCATCGAAACCTTCACCGAGTCGTTCGAACTGCTTGGCCACCTGTCCGGTGGCGAGCTGTCGATCATGATCGATCGCTACGAAACCAACGAGCCGGTCCTGAACGGCGCGCTCGAGGTCCAGTACAAGCAACTGAAGGCAAAGGCAACGTTCCACGCCGACCAGGGCGACTACGCCGTCGACGATCCGGCGTTGTTGGCCGCGATCGCGACACCGGGCGCACACCCGCTGCTGTTCACGCTGGTCACTGGCGAGGAAAGCGATTTGCTGGAAGGCGTGCTGACGGTGCCTGAGCCTGCCGCTGAGCACGACCACGAACATGCCGCTGACCGCCGCTGGTGGCTGGTGGCCGCTGCTTCCCTGGCGCTCGTTGCCGTTGCCGTATTCCTGGCGCGCCGTCGCCGCCAACGCAAGGGAGCCTGACATGATGATTTCACACCGTATTCTCGTCGGCATCATCGCCGCCGCATGGGCAACGTCCCTGCTCGCCTCGCCCGGTGCGCATGGTCCGAACGGCGAGCATCTCGACGGCGCGGCAAGCCAGTCAGCCGGTGGACTGGCGCGCCTGCCGGATGGCAGCGTCAACGTGCCGAAGCCCGCGCAGCGCCGCATGGGCGTGCGCACACTGATGGTCAAGGAAGGCGAATTCGCGCGCAGCGTGACGCTCAACGGGCGCGCCGCCATCGACCCGAACGCCGGCGGCCGCGTGCAAGCCCCGTTTGCGGGCCAGATCGCGCCCGGACCACAGGGTTTGCCGGTCGCCGGCCAGCGTGTCGTCAAGGGCCAGTTGCTGGCACGGATTGCCCCTGTCGGCGCGGCCATCGAGCGTGGCAACCAGGCGGCGCAACTGGCCGCGCTGCGTGCCAGCCGCACCGTGCTGGAAAAGCGGGTGCAGCGCCTGGCGTTGCTGGAAGGCGTGGTGCCGGCCAAGGACATCGACGCCGCCCGCGCCGAATTGCAGGGCACCATCGGCCAGGAGCGCGCCGTCGCCAGTTCGATCAGCGGGACGCAAGCGATCGTTGCGCCGGCCAGCGGCGTCATCGCCAGCGCCGCCGTACTGGCCGGCCAGATCGTCGAGTCGCGGGACATCCTGTTCGAAATCGTCGATCCGCAGCGCATGGTGATCGAAGCCTTGACGACCGACGCATCAATCGCGCGCAAGATCCGCGGCGCGGCGCTGGTCGACGCCCCGGATGCCGAACTGACGCTGCTCGGGGGTGGACTGAGCCTGCGCGATGGCGCCGTACCGATCAGTTTCCGGGCACGCGGCGCCGCGCTCGGCCTGGCGGTGGGGCAGCCGGTGACGGTCTTGGCCAGACTCGACACGACGATCAAGGGCATTGCCTTGCCGGCAGCGGCACTGGCGCGCAATCCGGCCAATGAGACGGTGGTCTGGATCAAGTCCGGCGCCCAGCGCTTCATTGCCCTGCCGGTCGAGACCACGGTGCTCGATGCACGCACCGTCATCGTGACAAAAGGGCTCAGTCCCGACAACAGGGTGGTGGTCATCGGGACCTCCCTGATCAACCAGATCAGGTGACCGGCGATGTTCAATGCCATTGTCCGTTTCAGCCTGCATAACCGCCTGTTTGTCCTGGCGGCGGCCCTCCTGTTGATGATCTACGGCGCGGTAACCGCAGCGCGCACGCCGGTCGATGTGTTCCCCGACCTGAACAAGCCGGTGGTCACCGTCTTGAGCGAAGCCGGCGGCATGGCGCCCGAAGAAGTCGAGCAGCTCGTGTCGTTCCCGATCGAGACGGCGCTCAACGGAATGCCTGGCGTGACGCGCGTGCGCTCGGTGTCGGGGGTCGGCCTGTCGATCGTGTATGCCGAGTTCGACTGGGGTACCGATGTCTATCGCAACCGGCAACTCGTGTCCGAGCGCATCACGCTCGTCAAGGAGCAGCTGCCTGGCGCGATCTCGCCCGTGATGGGGCCAGTGTCCTCGATCATGGGCGAGATCATGCTGATCGCGTTGCCGATCGACACGGCCAAAACCGATCCGATGAAGGCGCGCGAGTACGCCGATTTCGTCCTGCGCCCTCGCCTGCTGTCGATTCCGGGCGTGTCGCAGGTGATTCCGATCGGCGGTGAAGTGCGCCAGTTGCGCGTCGAACCGGACACGGCGCGCATGGCGCGATTCGGTGTCTCGCTGGCGCAAGTCACCGATGCATTGCGCGGGTTTGCCGCCAACACCAGCGGCGGCTTCGTCGACCTGAACAATCGCGAATACCTGATCCGCAACCTGGGCCGCACCAACCGCCTGGACGACCTGCAAGGCCTGGCCGTCGCGTACCGCAATGGCGCGCCTGTCGTGCTCGACCAGGTTGCCAACGTGCGCTATGCGGCAGCCTTCAAGCGCGGTGACGCGGGCCTGAACGGCAAGCCGGCCGTGATCGTGAGCATCCAGAAGCAGCCTGCGGGCGACACGGTCAAGCTGACGCAGGCCATCGAGACGGCGCTGGCCGAACTCAGGCAGGGGCTGCCGGCCGGCATTGCGCCGCCCGTGGTCCTGTTCCGGCAAGCCAATTTCATCGACGCGTCCATTGGCAATGTCGTTGAAGCGCTGCGCGACGGGGCGATCCTGGTCGCGATCGTGCTGTTCGCCTTCCTGCTCAGCGTGCGCACGACGGTCATTTCGCTGGTCGCCATTCCGCTGTCGCTGGCCGTCACGGCGCTGGCGTTTCATCTGCTGGGCCAGTCCATCAACGTCATGACGCTGGGCGGGCTGGCGATCGCCATCGGCGAACTGGTGGACGATGCCGTGGTCGACGTGGAAAACATCGTGCGCAGGCTGAAGCAGCGCAGCGAGTCGGGGCAGTCGGTGCTGGACGTGATCTGGCACGCATCGGTAGAGGTACGCTCGGGCATCGTCTACGCCACCGTCATCGTCGTGCTCGTGTTCGTGCCGCTGTTCGCGCTGCCCGGCATCGAAGGCCGCCTGTTCGCGCCCCTGGGCATCGCCTACATCACGTCGATCCTGGCATCGATGCTGGTGTCGATGACCGTCACGCCGGCCCTCGCGTATTACCTGCTGCCGCGCATGAAGCGCCTGCATCGCGGCGACAGCCCGGTCGTGCGGCGCATGAAGCAGTGGGACACCGCCGCGCTGAACTGGTCGCTGCCGCGCACCCGCATGCTGCTGTCGGTGGCGCTCGTCGCCGTGGTTGCGGCGGCCACCTCGGTGCCGTTCTTCCCGCGCGCGTTCCTGCCGGCCTTCAACGAAGGCTCGCTGGTCATGGGGATGACCTTCACGCCGGGGACCTCGCTGGCCGAAGCCAACCGCATGGGCGCACTGGCCGAAACCCTGATCGCCCAGGTGCCGGAAGTGACCCGGATCGGGCGCCGCACCGGGCGCGCTGAACTGGACGAGCATGCGGAAGGCGTGCACTCGTCCGAGATCGACGTCGACCTCAAGCCGTCCGGACGCAGCCGCGAAGACATCATGGCCAGCATCCGCAACCAGCTCGCCGTGATCCCCGCTTCGGTGGCGATCGGCCAGCCGATTTCGCACCGGCTCGACCATCTGCTGTCCGGCGTGCGCGCACAGGTGGCGTTGAAGATCTACGGAGACGACATCGACACGCTCCGGGGCCTGGCGGAAACCCTGCGCACCCGCCTGGCGAACGTGCCGGGGCTGGTCGACCTGTCGGTGGAGCGGCAGGTCCTGATCCCGCAGATCAAGGTGCGGATCGACTACCGCAAGGCCGCCCAGTACGGCCTGGCGGCGGGCGACGTGCTGCAGGCCTTGCAGGCGCTAGCCGAAGGCATGCGCGTGACCCAGGTCATCGATGGCCCCCGCCGCTTCGATCTGGTCGTGCGCCTGTCGGACGCCGACCGCACACCCCAGGATCTGGCGCGGATCATGCTGACAGCGCCGGCAGGCCAGATTCCGTTGTCCGCGGTGGCCACCGTCGAGGAAGGCGACGGGCCGAACCAGATCGGGCGCGAGAACGGCCGGCGCCGCATCGTCGTCTACGCCAATACCGACGGCGCCGATATGGCGCGGGTGATCGGCGACGTGCGCCAGGCAGTGGCCGCCAGCGCACTCCCGGGCGGCTATTTCATCAGCGTCGAAGGGCAGTTCCAGGCGCAGGAACAGGCGCAGCAGCTGATCGTCGGCCTGTCGCTGGCGTCGCTGGTGTTGATCTTCCTGGTGCTGTACTCACGCTACCGCTCGACCACGCTGGCCCTTGTCATCATGGGCAACATCCCGTTCGCGCTGGTGGGCAGCGTCATCGCCATGTGGATTGCGGGGGTTGCGCTGTCGGTGGCGTCGATGGTCGGCTTCATTACCCTGGCCGGGATCGCGACCCGCAACGGCATCCTCAAGGTCAGCCACTACGTTAACCTGTGCAAGTTCGAGGGTGAGCAGTTTGGCTGGCCGATGATCGTGCGCGGCTCGATCGAACGTCTCACGCCCGTGCTGATGACGGCGCTGGTGGCGGCATTCGCCCTGACGCCACTGCTGCTGGCGGCCGATGCGCCGGGCAAGGAAATCCTGCATCCGGTTGCCGTTGTCATCTTTGGCGGATTGATCAGTTCCACGCTGCTCGATTCGCTGCTGACACCGCTCATCTTCTGGAAGTTCGGCCGGCGACCGCTGGAGCGGTTGCTGGCGGACGACCGTGGCGACATGATGTGAGTGACATGGGCCATATGGCGGCGCCCGTCCCGAGCCGCCTTCGTTTTCTGGAGCAAACAATGAAAAAAATCTTCGCAGTAGCAGCCCTCGCGGCCAGTGTCATCCTGTCGGGTAACGTCCACGCGCACGGCGCGAAAGCAAAACATGGCGGCATCGTGCAGAGCGCGGGCGACCTGTCGTTCGAGCTGGTGGTCACGAATGGCGCCGCGACCATCCACGTCGACGACCATGGCAAGGACAAGCAGACAGCCGGCGCGACCGGCACGTTGACCGTCCTGAAAGGAACGGAAAAGACCGAACTGCCGCTCGTGGCGGGCGGCAGCAATACGCTGGTGGTCAAGGGTGACCCGAAGCTTGCTGCCGGCAGCAAGGTGGTCGCGGCAATCACGTTCGCCGACAAGAAGACGGTCAGCGTTCGGCTCTCGGTCAAGTAGGGTTTTGCCGGGCAGGTTCAGTGATGCTGCGACGCCGGTGCCAGGGGCGACACGTCGCCCCTCCCCACCAGCCGCGCCACCGCGCGGATCAGCAGATGCGGCTGCAACGGTTTGATCACATACGCCTGATACCCGGCCTGCAATGCGCGCTGCTGGTCCAGTGGCCGCGCGAACGCAGAAATCGCCACTGCCGGCAGCATGTGTTCATCGAGCCGCATGTCGTTGCGCACCGTGCGGATCAGGTCGTAGCCATTGAGGTTGGGCATGCTGATATCGCTGACCAGCACCTGTGGGCGCACAGCGCTTAATTGCGCGAGCGCTGCCACGACCGAATTCACGGTGACGACAGCGGCGCCGCGCTCTTCCAGCACGCGCCGGCTCAGCTCCAGGATGTCTTCGTTGTCGTCCACCAGCAGCACGCTCACGCTGCGCAGGTCGATCAGCATCAGCTGCTCGGCCTCAGTGTCGGCCTGGGCATCGGCGAGCGCCCCGGACACGCCGCCATGCTCGCCATCGGCCGGTCGCAGTGGCAGCATTACCGTGAAGGTCGCGCCCTGGCCCACGCCGGCGCTGTCGCCGCTGACGGCGCCGCCATGCAGCTCGGTCAACTGCTTGACGATCGACAGGCCGATCCCCAGCCCGCCATGCACGCGCGCGGCCTTGCTGTTTTCCTGGCTGAAGCGGGTAAATAGCTGCGGCAGGAACCGCGCATCGATGCCCTCGCCGTTGTCGCGCACTGTTACCGCAACCTGTCCGTCATTGCGGCGCTGCGCAGTCAACGTGATCGCGCCACCGCCAGGGGTAAACTTGAGCGCGTTGCCCAGCAAATTGGCGAAGATCTGCTGCAGCCGGACCGGGTCGCCATCGAGTTCCAGCGGCGCGCCGTCATGGGTGTCGATCCGGATATCGACGCCCTTCTCGATGGCGAGCGGACGCAGGAACTCGGCGGCCGAATCGAGCAGCGCGCTCAGGTCAACCCGCTGCAGATCCAGGATCAACTTGCCGGTCACGATGCGGTTCATGTCCAGCAGATCGTTGATCAGCTTGGCCTGCAGGCCCGCATTGCGCGCGATGGCGTCGATGCCCCGCCTGATGGTGGCGGGATTGTCCTGTGCGCGTTGCAGCACGCCGGCCCAGCCGACGATCACGGCCAGCGGCGTGCGCAGTTCATGACTGAGCGTGGCGAGAAATTCGTCCTTCAGCAGCGCCACCCGTTCGCTTTCCAGGCGCGCCGTGCGCTCGGCCTCGAACAGGTACTGGCGCTGGCTGTCCATCACCTGGCGTTCGGCCATGACTTCGCGCGCGATCTTGCGCCGCTCGATGGCATTTTCGACGGCCCAGGTCAGGCTCTCGCGGCCCAGCCAGGCCTTGCCCACGAAATCCTGGGCGCCGTGGCGCAGCGACGCGCGGCTTTCGGTCCCGGCCACGCCGGTGAGGATCACAACAGGCAGATGGGGGATCTTGTCGGCATCGCACGGCAGGCGTGCCAGCACGTCGAGTGCGTCGCCGTCGGGCAAAAAGAAATCGAGCAGCATGCAGTCGAATGGCGCCGAACTTGCGCACAGGTGCATCGCCTCGTTCGCCGACGTCGCTTCGACGAACTGGTAGCGCCGATCGTGCCCGCCCAGCAGCGCCGCTTTCGCCTCGGCGCGGTCCAACGCATTGTCATCGACCAGCAGGATGCGCCAGGGACGATCGGTATCGTAAGTCACATGCATGGGGGTTTTCCAGTCGATGATGTGTCCGCGCCAGGCAGCACGACGTGCGTCAGCCAGTAGCGGAAGATGCTCTCGAGGTTGGCCAGGCCTTCCTCGAAGTTCACCAGTTTGACGTGATAGGCATTGCCGCCGGCAGCGTAAAACGCATCGCGGTCGCGCGGGTTGATACTGGCTGTCAGCACGATGACCGGCAGCGTGCGGCGTTGCGGATGCCGGCGCACTTCTTCCAGCAGCGTCAGGCCGTCTTCACCGGGCAGATTGCAGTCCAGGAGCATGAAGGCATAGGCGACGGCAGGCACGGCAAACAGCAGGCGCCTGGCGTCGTCGGCATCCGTCGCATGCACCAGGAGGTTGCGGATGCCGGCGCGCCGCGCCGCAATCGAGACGGTGTCGAAATCGTCGTCGCTGTCGTCGACGACCAGGATGGGCGGCAGGTCGCTGCGCACCAGTAGCGTCATGCGCCGGACTGCTTCATGGCGGTACCGCTCAGCGTGAAATAAAAGGTGGTGCCGACGCCCACGTCCGACGTGAACCAGCTGTGGCCGTTGTGCTGCTCGACGAGCTTCTTGACGATCGCCAGACCGGCGCCACTGCCGCCCCCGTACGCGTCGCGCGTGTGCAGGCGCTTGAACATCATGAAGACACGCTCGCTGTGCTTGGTGTCGATGCCGATGCCGTTGTCGCGCACGTAGAACGTGGAGACGGCATCGCCATCCACCGGATCGAGATAGCCGATCTCGATCCGGCGTTGCGACTTGTCGTTGTACTTGGCGGCGTTGGAGATCAGGTTGGCGAACACTTCGCGCACGCGGATACGGTCACACGACATCGTCGGCAGCGGCCGCGGAATCTGCACGTCGATGTCGCGTCCCAGCAGACTTGCGCCAAGCATGTCGGTCGCTTCGGCCACCACGTCGCCCAGCGCGATCGGATGGCGCTCGAGCGAGAGCCGGCCGACGCGCGAGAAGTGCAGCAGCGCGTCGAGCAGGCTGTCCATGCGCACGGTCAGCCGCAACATGGCGTCGATGCGTTCGCGGCCCTGCGCGTCGAGCGGGCGGCCCGCCTTCGTTTCTTCGAGCAGGAAGTGCGCGTACTTGTGGATCCCGCGCAGCGGCTCTTTCAGGTCGTGACCGGCGACATAGGCAAACGCATCGAGTTCGTCGTTGCTGCGCACCAGATCCGTGTTCAGCGCCGCCAGCTGTTCGGCGCGCGCGACGACGACGTCGAGCATCAGCAGGCGCAGGTTCTTGGCCGCCTCGATCTCGACCGGCTTCCAGGGTTCGGCGCGGCCCCGTACTTCTTCCTGCCACACGGCGAAGCTCTGGCGCGGCGTCAGGCGCGTGCCATGCAGCCCGGTGGCCTTGCCGGCTTCGTACGGATTGCCGCCCCAGCGATAAGTCTGCAACTGCTCGGGGCGGAACCAGATGACCCAGTCGCCCTGGCTGCGCTGCGAGATTGGAAACGCCAGCAGGCCGCTGCAGCAACCAAGCGCGTTGCCGCCCTCAGGATAAGCGCGGCCCAGATCGTCCAGCGCAATGACTGTGCCGCCATCGGCAAGGCGCGCGCTGTGCAGCGTCAGCCAGGCTGCCAGTGCCGTGAGCTGCTGCGCATCCGGCGTGGCGCCCGCCATGCTCCACTGCCCATTCTCCGATACCGCCACGCCGCCCGCATCGATCCCGTCGAGCAGCGAGGGCGCGCCATCGGTCAGCGCCGCGTAGTTGCCGTCGGCAAGCGCCTGGCCCAGCACCGCATGGTGCGCGGCCTCGAGCTTCAGCCGGTATTCCAGATGCTCCCGGCCCTCGGCCGAGGCGATTTCGAGGGACGTGACCTGGCCGAGGAATTCGGCGGCCGCGCGCAGGGTATAGGGCAGCACGATCGGCGCGTAATGGTGGCACGCGATCAGGCCCCACAGCCGGCCATCGCGCAGGATCGGCATCGTCAGCGTGGCGGCCACGCCCATATTGCGCAGGTAATCGGTGTACATGACGGAGGCGCCGCGCAGGGCGCAATAGGTCATGTCCAGCGGTCGCCCCGTCACGGGGTTCAGCAGCGGTACGATCTCCATCAGCGCGCCATCCACGTCCGGCAAGGGCCGCACGCCGATGCGCTTGAAGATCGCGCGCGCCGGCACCGGAATGTCGCTGGCCGGATACCGCAAGCCCAGCCACGAATTGAGGTCGCTGCGGTGCGCATCGGCGATCACTTCGCCTGTCTCGTCGCGGTGGAAGCGGTAGATCATCACGCGGTCCAGGCCCGTCGTGCGGCGTACCTCGTTGGCGGCGATGTCGCAGAACGCACTCAGGCTGCTGGCGGACTTCAAGCGCACCAGCGTCGTCTTCACCATCGAATAATAGTCGCTGTCGGTCACGACCGTGTCGCCCGGGCGGCTGGCCGGCTCGATCTCGACGATCAGGACGCCGTCGGCCTGGTGGACTGAAAAGTCCATTGACACATCCTGGCAAGGCGGATGGGGCAGCGGCGCCGTCAGCACGTACAGCGCATTGCGTTCCAGGACTTCGGTGCGCATTGCATGCACGATGCGCTGCGCCGCATCCGGGCCGATCACGCCGGCCAGTGGCTGGTTCAGTACCTGGTCCATGGCCAGGCCAGTACGCTGCGGCCAGTTTTCACTGGCCTGGCGCACGATCAGATCATCGGGACTGAGCGCCAGCAGCAAGCCATGCGCCTGGATGCAGCCCGGGGTCTGCACCGGCTCATCATCGCAGTTGGACAGGGAGACGCCATGGCGCTTGATACTGTACGGGAACGGCAGGGTGCTGCGACTCATTGAGTGACTCTTTATCGCATGGCCGTTTGCTAGACGAAGGGGCGAAGAGTAGCACTTACATGAGAACAGGGTAAATATTCGTTGTGCGCGCCCGAAAACCGATGGTTTTCGGACAAGCGGCGTCACGTTTTATTTCGCCAGGACGTAAAACGCATAGCCGAGGACACCGATGATGGCGTAGATCCCGATATAACCCGACCACATCATGAAGCGCCCCTCCCAGCTGCCTTCCCTGGCGAGTCTGGCGTAATAACCCCAGGCATTGCCGGGTTCATAGTCTTTGTTCTTGCGGTGCTTGTAGTCGATGACCTGATTCGGGACACCGAAGACGACCAGGAAGACGCCCGCGATGACCTTCAAGACGTTGATGTCGTCCATGGCCGTTCAGCGTGGCGACTTTGCGCCGGAGCGCTCCAGCAAGCGGCTCGATGGCGCCAGCGCCAGCACAAGCAACCAGCCCGCGAACACAAACCCGCGATGCGATACGAAGAAGCACAAGGCACACACGATCCATTGGGCCAGGCCGGTGGGTGGCACGCCAAGCCCGGCTCTGTGAGCCAGAAAACCCGTCGACAACGCGGCCGATGCGCTCACCAGCGCGGCAAACCACCAGGTATGTTCGAGTCTGGATGTCATTGCGGGATCGCCGTCAGTTTGCAAGACATGCAGTATATGGCACTGCACGTGCTGCAAAAGGCGCACAAAGTCACTGGGGAGCTGTGCTGCCGATCTTCAAGCCGGCGGCAGACTATCCCACAAGTCGCCCGTCGGGCTGATGCGCGGCGCTGTCACGCCAAAGTGCTGGTACGCCAGCGGCGTGGCGATGCGCCCGCGCGGGGTGCGCTGCAGATAGCCTTGCTGGATCAGGAACGGTTCGAGCACGTCTTCGATCGTGTCGGCCGCTTCGCCGATGGCGGCGGCCAGGTTGCCGATGCCGACCGGGCCGCCCGCAAACTTGAACAGCACCGCTTCGAGCAGCTTGCGGTCCATCACGTCAAAGCCCACGCTGTCGACGTCGAGCATCTTGAGGGCACGGTCGGCGATGTCGCGCGTGATGTCGCCATTGCCTTTCACCTGCGCGAAGTCGCGCACGCGGCGCAGCAGGCGGTTGGCGATCCGCGGCGTGCCGCGGGCGCGCTTGGCCACTTCGCGCGCGCCTTCTTCGTCGATCGGCGCCACCAGCAACGCGGCGCTGCGCAGCACGATCTTGGTCAGTTCGGGGACGTTGTAGAACTCCAGGCGCGCCACGATGCCGAAACGATCGCGCAGCGGATTGGTCAGCATGCCGGCGCGGGTCGTCGCGCCCACCAGCGTGAACGGCTGCAGGTCGAGTTTCACGGAGCGCGCGGCCGGGCCTTCGCCAATCATGATGTCGATCTGGTAGTCCTCGAGCGCCGGGTACAGGATCTCTTCGACCACCGGCGACAGGCGGTGGATCTCGTCGATGAACAGTACGTCGTTCGGCTCGAGATTGGTCAGTAATGCCGCCAGGTCGCCCGGGCGTTCGAGCACGGGGCCCGACGTCTGGCGCAGGTTCACGCCCATCTCGCGCGCGATGATGTGCGCGAGCGTCGTCTTGCCCAGACCCGGTGGCCCGAACAGCAGGGTGTGATCAAGCGCTTCGTGGCGGTTGCGCGCGGCCGTGATGAAAATCTCGAGCTGGTCGCGGATTTTCTCCTGGCCGACATATTCGTCAAGCTGCTTGGGCCGCAGCGCGCGCTCGATCGCCTCTTCGTTGGGCGAGGCCGGCGCGGCGTCGATCACGCGCTGTTCGGTAAAGTTGTCGGTCTGGATACTCATTGCTTACATCCGGTCAGGCTTTGGAGAGCGCCTTGAGCGCAAATTTGATGCCATCCGAGACGCTGGCGCCGGTTGGCATGTTCTTGATGGCGAGCAGCGCTTCCTTGTCGGAGTAACCCAGTGCGGCAAGCGCGTTGAGTACGTCGGTCTGCGTGTCGTCGCGCGGCACGCCGGCCACCATGCCGATATCGGCGCCGAGTTTGCCCTTGAGCTCGAGCAGCAGGCGCTCGGCGGTCTTCTTGCCGATGCCTGGCACCTTGACCAGGCGGCCCGTCTCTTGCAGCGTGACGGCCTGCGACAGCTCGGCCACGGTCATGCCGGACAGGATCGACAGCGCCATGCGTGCGCCGACACCGGTGATCTTGATCAGTTGCCGGAACAGCGCGCGTTCAGACGCGGTGCCAAAACCGAACAGCAGGTGCGCATCTTCGCGTACGGTCAGGTGCGTAAACAGCACGACTTTTTCGCCCGTGTGCGGCAGGTTGTAGAAGGTGCTCATCGGTACATCGACTTCATAGCCGACGCCATTGCAATCCACCAGCACGTGCGGCGGCGCTTTTTCGAGCAGGGTTCCGGAGAGACGACCGATCATCGGGAGTGGTTCCTTGTTATGAGACGAGACGGCTGTTTTTCATGCGCAGCCCGATCATGTCAGGCGCAATGGCGCCGAGCAGCGCCAGCGTGTCGATCGTGTGGGCGTGGCAAATGGCCACGCCGAGCGCATCGGCAGCGTCGCTGCCCGGCAGGCCTGGCAGCTTGAGCAGGCGCGCGACCATGTCCTGCACTTGCGGCTTGGCCGCGCGGCCCGTGCCCACCACCGCCTGTTTGACTTGCACCGCCGTGTATTCGGCCACATCGAGATCGGCGCCCACGAGCGCTGTGATGGCTGCGCCGCGCGCCTGGCCCAGCAGCAGGGTCGATTGCGGATTGACGTTGACGAACACTTTTTCGATGGCGGAACAGGCTGGCTGGTAGGTCGCGATGATCTCGCTGACGCCGTGCAGGATGACTTTCAGGCGTGGCGGCAAGGCGCCTTCCAGCCCGGTCTTGATGGTGCCCGAAGCGATGTAGCGCAGCTTCGTGCCGTGTTTTTCAATGACGCCAAACCCCGTCGTGCGCAGGCCCGGGTCGATGCCGAGAATAATCATGCTGGAATGTTACCCCGGCTGGGGGTGTTCGTGGGAAAAATACTGTGCAAAAACACAGGGGCGCACCATTTCGGTACGCCCCTGTTGGACGTCAGCGGAGGCGGCAGGTTTCCCGCTGCCCTCGCCTTGCCAATGAATCAATGACGGAAGTGACGCGTGCCCGTGTACAGCATGACAACGCCACGCTCGTCGGCGGCATCGATGACTTCCTGGTCGCGCATCGAGCCACCCGGGTGGATCACACAGGTCGCGCCGGCATCGACGACGACGTCCAGGCCATCGCGGAACGGGAAGAATGCATCCGACGCCACGGCCGAGCCGGTCAAGCTCAGGCCGGCGTTCTGGGCCTTGATCGACGCGATGCGCGCCGAGTCGATGCGGCTCATCTGGCCGGCGCCGACGCCCAGCGTCATGCCGTTACCGCAGAACACGATCGCGTTCGACTTGACGAACTTGGCCACGCGCCACGCGAACATCAGGTCTTGCAGCTGCTGCGGCGATGGCTGCAGCTTGGAGACGACGCGCAGATCTTCCATGCCGACATTCTTCGCGTCCGGCGACTGCACCAGCAGGCCGCCGCCGACGCGCTTGACGTCGTAGGCATTCTGGCCGGCGCCCAAGGCGATTTCCAGCAGACGAACGTTCTGCTTGGCCGACATGATCTGGCGCGCTTCGGCGGTAAAGCTCGGCGCGATCAGCACTTCGACAAACAGCTTGGCCAGCACTTCGGCCGCCTTGCCATCGACTTCGACGTTGAAGGCGATGATGCCGCCAAAGGCCGAGGTCGGATCGGTCTGCAGCGCGCGCGAATACGCGTCCAGTGCATCGATGCCGATGGCCACGCCGCACGGATTGGCGTGCTTGACGATCACGCAACCGGCAGTCTGGCCGAGGCCGCCAAGCGACTTGACGCATTCCCAGGCCGCATCGGCATCGGCGATATTGTTGTACGACAGCTCTTTACCTTGCAGCTGGCGGTAGTTGGCCAGCGCGCCGTCGATCGTGACGAGGTCGCGGTAGAAGGCGGCGCCCTGGTGCGGGTTCTCGCCGTAGCGCATTTCCTGGACTTTCTCGAAGCCCATGTTCAGCGTGGCCGGGAAGTTCGAGCGGGTCGCGTGTGCGCGGTCTTCGCCCAGGCTGGTCAGGTAATTGGTGATCGCGCCATCGTACTGGGCGGTGTGTGCGAACACTTTCTTGGCCAGGCGGAACTTGGTCTCGTAGCTGACCGGACCGGCGTCGCCGCCCGAGCCCTTCATTTCCGCCAGTACGACGCCGTAGTCGGCCGGATCGACGACCACGACCACGTCGCGGTGGTTCTTGGCGGCCGAACGCAGCATGGTCGGGCCACCGATGTCGATGTTCTCAATTGCATCTTCCAGCGAGCATTGCTCTTTGGCGACGGTTTGCTGGAACGGGTACAGGTTCACCACGACCATGTCGATCTGCGGAATGTTGTGCTCTTCCAGTTTCGCGATGTGCTCGGGGAAATCGCGACGGGCCAGGATGCCGCCGTGCACTTTCGGGTGCAGCGTCTTGACGCGGCCATCGAGCATTTCCGGGAAACCGGTGTAATCGGCCACTTCCGTGACTGGCACGCCATTTTCTTGCAGCAGCTTGGCGGTGCCGCCAGTGGACAGGATGTTCACGCCCAGCTGGTTCAGCGCGCGCGCGAAATCGAGCACGCCGGTCTTGTCGGATACGGAAATGAGAGCTTGTTTGATCATGGTGAGGCCTATGGTTGAGAATTCCTGGCGCCGGAGCTGGAGACCGCTAAGTCTCCGAGGCCGCGCAGGAAGCGCAGCCACCCCGGCCACGCTTAGAGCAGCCCGTGCTCTTGCAGTTTCTTGCGCAATGTATTGCGATTGATGCCCAGCATCTGCGCGGCATGCGACTGGTTGCCGTCGGCGCGCGACATGACGACTTCGAGGACGGGCTTTTCGACGGTCAACACCATCATGTCGTAGATGTTGGTCGGTTTTTGTTCGCCGAGATCGTTGAAATAGTCTTCAAGACTCTTCTGGACGACTTCCTGGATACTTTCTTTGCTCATGTCTTTGCTGCTTCATCCTGGTTGTGTGATTGCTGCCCAGCTTGCTGCACTGGCTTGCTGCATCTGTGGGCAGCGCGTCCCCAATTGTTCTTCTTGTCGCTTGTTGTGCTGGTGTTCTACGCCGCGATCGCGTCCACGGCGGGAAGCGCGGGGCGGTATTGTAACCGCTCGCCATGGCGGTGCTGGGATTTCAGGAAGTCATCCATCGCAGCAAGTTGCTCGGCGGTCGATTCCAGCAGATTCATGCGCTGACGGAATTCTTCGCCATCCGGCAGATCCTGGACATACCAGCCGATGTGCTTGCGCGCGGTGCGCACGCCGATGAACTCGCCATAGAAGGCATAGTGCGCCGGCAAGTGCTCGTGCATCAGTTCACGCACCTCTTCGACCAGCGGCGCCGGCATGTGCTCGCCCGTGCGCAGGTAATGATCAATTTCGCGGCAGATCCATGGCCGGCCCTGGGCCGCCCGGCCGATCATGACGGCGTCCGCCCCCGTGTAGTCGAGCACGAACTTGGCCTTCTCGGGCGTGGTGATGTCGCCGTTGGCCACCACCGGGATGCCGACCGACGCCTTCACGGCACGGATGGTGTCGTACTCGGCGTCGCCCTTGTAGCCGTCGGCCCGGGTGCGACCGTGCAGGGTCAGCATCTGGATGCCGGCCTGCTCGGCCAGACGCGCGATGCGCAGCGCGTTCTTGTTTTGGCGATCCCAGCCGGTACGGAACTTCAGCGTGACCGGCACATCGACGGCCTCGACCACCGCGTGCAGGATGCGCTCGACCAGGTCTTCGTGCTGCAACAGGGCCGACCCGCACCAGCTGTTGCACACCTTCTTGACCGGGCACCCCATATTGATGTCGATGATCTGCGCGCCGCGCTCGACGTTGAACTTCGCGCAATCGGCCAGGTCTTTCGGATCGGCACCGGCGATCTGCACCGCCTTGGGCTCCATCTCACCCGCGTGGTCGATCCGGCGCGACGTCTTTTCGCTGGCCCACAGGCGCGGGTTGGACGCGGCCATCTCGGACACCGCATAGCCCGCACCGAGCTGCTTGCACAGTTGCCGGAACGGGCGGTCCGTCACACCAGCCATCGGTGCGACAAAGACGTTATTACGCAGGAGATAAGGACCTATTTGCACAGCTGGCAGACTCAAAAGTGACACGGGAACCTGCTATTTTACCTCAAGCGCTGCTCAAATTATCAGCACAATTTTTCAAATTGTTGTGTGTGCGATATTGGCAAGTTGTGCTAATTAGCTTTTGCCTGGGTAGCACCGCGCCCGGATAGTTGACGTGGCAGCATCATCGCTGATAGACAATACAGAGGCGGATGGTTCATCCGAAGCGCGTCAGCGAATGCGGGTGAGCGTGGGCCGTGGTTTGAAATCGCTGAATGCAGGACGCACGTCGGTGACACGCCCTGTTGCCGAGTCATAGTCGTATGGAATGTGAACGACGATGCCCGACCACGAGAAGTCCGTTGGATTGCGTGTGACGATCGGAATGCCATAGGCAGCGGCCGTGCCACCAATAATTGCATCCGGAAGTTTTACTTTGGGACCGCTGATGAGGCTATTGCCACGGATGTCGATGGCAAGCTCGGTAATTTGCGGATCCAGGGGTAATACTGCGAACTCTGCAAGTAATGCGTCGAGGATCGGTACCTCATGGGGGCGAGCAATTTGGCCAACGCGCAATTCCATGTAGGTAATTGTGCTAATGGCCGGAAAATCGTACCTCCCAAGCTCTATCGCGGCTTCGTGAACGCCATTGAGCATGTCGATGAAAATATTGGTGTCGAATAAAATCAACGCCATTCGTTTCTTAGTTGCTCTTGCGCTTGAACACCGTCTTTCACTGTGTCGGTGCGGTCTTTCCACAGCCCTTCCGCCATCTTCAGCGCAGCCAGACGGCGTTGCCGGGCGGCTTCCACAGGCGTCAACGGCGGCTCTGGTACAACCGGCTCCTTGCGTTTGCTGCGATACATCGCCTCGCTCATCTTGCACCTCCCGCTACGCAATTCGATCTTGGGATGAGTGTAGCGCAATTGCAGCGGGGTGTCGTCGGCCAGGATCCCAACCGATGCAGACAGGACGGCTTGACGGATGACATTACGTCAAGTCGTCCAGCGCCACTTGCCGCAGATGCTCGACTTCGCCCCAGCTGAGCAAGCGCAGCTTGCCCTGCTCGAGCACGAAGCGGTTGATGCTGGCGTTGTGGACCTTGAAGTCGCGCGGGGTGTCCAGCGACAGACCCAGCGCAGCGCGGTAGGCGCACTCGAGTACGCCGCCGTGCGCCACCAGCGCCAGTGTCTGCCCCGGATGGCGGGCGGCATGGGCCGCGATTGCCGTCGTGACGCGATCGAAGAAGGCGCGGAACGATTCACCCTGGTTGTTACCCGGTGGCAGCGTCGCATCGATGTTGCGCGCCTGCCAGGCGGCGAACTCCAGCGGATAGCGGGCCGCGATCTCACTATAGAGCAAGCCTTCGAAGCCGCCGTAGCAGCGTTCGCGCAATTGGGGATCGACCTGCAATGCCGTCGTTGCGCCGCGCGCGCGCAGGATCGCCTCGGCGGTCTGCCGGGCGCGGCCCAGGTCGCTGGACAGCACGTGGTCGATGGCTTCACCGGCCAGTGCCGCGCCAAGCAGCGCCGCCTGGCGCTCGCCTTCGGCATTGAGCGGGATATCGAGATGGCCCTGCAGCCGGCGTTCGGCATTCCAGGCGGTTTCGCCGTGGCGGATGAGCAGGATCGTGGTCGCGCCCTGGGGCGCCATGGTCAGGGTCATGAGGTTCTGGTGCCCGAACCTCGGGGCAATCGGATGGAAGCGCTATTTTGGCAGATCGGCGACGGCGTGGGGATTGAGTGCATAGGTGCCAAAGATGCACGCCTCGTCGAGGATGTGCCCGTAGATCGCCATGCGCGCCTCAAGCCCCGTGAAACGCCCCGTGAGCGGCAGGCGCGGCAAATCGAGTGCATACAGCGTGAAGACGTAGTGATGCACGCGCTCGTCGTTCCAGGGTGGACACGGGCCGTCATAGCCATAAAACTCGCCGGCCAGGGCGGGGTCGTTGATCAACCAGTGGGTATAGTCGTTGACGCCGTGGCGCAGCTGGTGCTCGGTGCCGTTCTTGATGGTAAACGGCACCAGCGGGCCCGGCTTGCCGTGCGGCGTGACGCGATGGGAGAACCTGCCCTCGGCCAGCGCCGTGAGGCATACAGGGATATCGGCCAGCGTCCAGTGGAAAAAAGCGGTGCGCGGCGCCGTCAGCGGTACCGTGCAGCCGTCGACATTGACACGGCGTGCATCGCGCGGGACGTCGGGATCGTGGCAGAACAGTACCAGCGACTCGGTGCCGGTCGGCACGTCGTCCCAGGCAATGTGCGGGTTGCGGTTGCTCGACAACCTGACACGGGTGGCAGGGTCGCCCACGGCGAACGCGCAGGCGGCGGGAATGGCGGCCCCGTTGGTAAATGAATTGCTCCAGATGCGCATCACTCCTCCCGGCTACTGGTTTTGACACCTGCAGCCAGCCGGGGTTTCAGCGCGTTGCTACGACCGGATCAACCCGCAGCCAGAATGTCACCGGCCCGTCGTTGATGAGCGATACCTTCATGTCGGCGCCGAACACGCCGGTTTCCACCTGGCCGTGGCGCGTGCGCGCCTGGCGCACCACGTGATCGAACAGGCGCCGGCCGTCTTCCGGCGCTGCCGCCGGCGTGAACGATGGCCGCGTGCCTGATTTGGTGTCGGCCGCCAGCGTGAATTGCGGCACCAGGAGCAGGCCGCCATTGACGTCGGCCAGGCTGCGGTTCATCTTGCCGGCCTCGTCCGGAAAGACGCGGTAGCCCAGCATCTTGGTCAGCAGCAGGTCGGCTTCGCGCTCGGTGTCGCCCTTTTCGGCGCACAGCAATACCAACAGGCCGGGACCGATGGCGCCGACGGTGGCACCGTCGACGCGCACTGCCGCTTCGCTCACGCGTTGCAGCAAGCCGATCATGCCAGCGTCACACGCGCGAACTTGCGCTTGCCCACTTGTACGACGAGCGTGCCGGCAGCCACCTGCAACCCTTTATCGGCGACGACGGCGCCATCGATGCGCACGCCGCCCTGGTCGACCATGCGCATGGCTTCCGACGTCGATGCACACAGGCCAGCTTGCTTGAGCAATTGCGCCACCCCCATCGGTGCGCCCGACAGCGCCACTTCCGGCACGTCGTCGGGGATGCCGCCCTTGGAGCGGTTGACGAAGTCAGCCAGCGCATCGTCGGCCGCCTGCGCCGAATGGAAGCGCGTCACGATTTCTTTGCCCAGCGCCACCTTGGCGTCGCGCGGGTTGGCGCCGCCGTCGATCGTCGCCTTCAATTGCGCGATATCGTCCAGCGAGCGGAACGACAGCAGATTGAAGTACTTCCACATCATGTCGTCCGAAATGCTCATCAGCTTGCCGAACATGGTGTTCGGTGCTTCGGTGATGCCGATGTAGTTGTTTTTCGACTTGGACATCTTCTCGACGCCATCCAGACCTTCGAGCAGCGGCATGGTCAGGATGCACTGCGGCTCCTGGCCGTAGTCCTTCTGCAGTTCGCGGCCAACCAGCAAGTTGAATTTCTGGTCCGTTCCACCCAGCTCAAGGTCTGAGTGCAAAGCGACCGAATCGTAGCCCTGCATTAGCGGATACAGGAACTCATGCACGGCAATCGGTGTCCCACTCTTGTAGCGCTTGGTGAAATCGTCGCGCTCCATCATGCGCGCTACGGTATAGCGTGACGCCAGCTGAATCATGCCGCGCGCGCCGAGCGGGTCGCACCACTCCGAGTTGTAGCGCATCTCGGTGCGGCTGGCGTCCAGCACCAGCGATGCCTGACGGAAGTACGTCATCGCGTTTTCTGCGACCTGCTCGCGCGTCAGCGGCGGCCGGGTGGCGTTGCGCCCCGACGGGTCGCCAATCATCGACGTGAAGTCACCGATCAAAAAGATCACCTGGTGACCCAGATCTTGCAATTGACGCAACTTGTTCAGCACCACAGTGTGACCCAAGTGCAAGTCCGGCGCCGTCGGGTCCAGACCCAGCTTGATGCGCAGCGGTGTGCCGGTTTGCTCCGACCGCGCCAGCTTTTGCGCAAAGTCGGCCTCGATCAGCAGCTCGTCGACACCCCTTTTTGCGATGGCGAGGGACTCGAGAACACGGTCAGTCAGAGGAAGGCGCACGGGCGCATTTAGCATGGAATTGCCACCAGGAACTGCGGTTGAGGTCATAAATTCGTGTAGGAAATTGGCTAAAACGGTTGTAGGACCACATCTTTTGGTATAATTCACGATCCTGTTTTCGTTTCCCAAAGAAAACTTTGTTAAACGTCATGAACATGGCCCTTGAAAGTTCAGCCGCAAATTTTAACTGATTGCATGAACCCTATACAGAAAATTACCCGTCAGACACTGCTGCAGCTGGTGCCGAAGACCCGCAAAGCCCGCGTTTTGAGCGCCGGCGCCGTCTTCCTCAGTATGTGCGCCTTTGGCGCAGTAGGTGTCGCCCCGATCGCCAGCGATCCTTCCGACCTGCCCGTGACCTCGGTCGCGACGAACCTGGAATTGCCAAATCTGGCATCCCAGATCGCCGCGCTCCAGCAAGACGAGCAGCAATTCATCCACGAAGAACGCATCCGCCGCGGCGATTCGCTCGGCTCGCTCTTCACCCGCCTTGGCATCGAAGATGCACAGGCACAGAAATTCGTTCGTTCCGACAAGCTGGCACGTCGCCTGCTGTCGCTCCAGACCGGCAAGCGTATCCAGGCCGAGACCGATGAAAACGGCCTGCTGCTGTCGATGCGCGCCACTGTCATCGATGGCAAGAATGGCAACGCACGCACGATCAGTGTCGAGCGCAAGGGCGAAGCTTTCGTCGCCCTCGAAGCGCCGGCCAAGCTCGAGCGTCGCGTCGAGATGCGCTCGCGCGATATCGCTTCGTCGCTGTATGCAGCCACCGACTCCAATGTCGACGGCGGCAGCCTGCCCGATTCGATCGTCGGCCAGATCATCGAGATGTTCTCGACCGATATCGACTTCCGCACCGACGTCAAGCGCGGCGACCGCTTCAATGTGGTCTACGAGACCTTCTGGCTCGACGGCGAACAGGTCAAGACCGGCCGTATCCTGGCTGGCGAGTTCGTCAACCGCGGCGTGGCTTATCAGTCGGTCTGGTACGAAGACCCGATCACCAAACAGGGCGGCTATTACACCCTGGACGGCAAGGCACTCAAGAAAGCCTTCCTGAAGTCGCCACTCGAGTACTCGCGGATTTCGTCGGGCTTCTCGATGCGCGTGCACCCGCTGTCGGGCAAATGGAAAGCGCACAAGGGCGTCGATTACGCAGCATCGACCGGCACCCCGATCCGCGCCGTGGCTGACGCCACCGTCGACTTCGCCGGCAACGGCAATGGCTACGGCAATATGGTCGTGCTCAAGCACTGGTCGGCGTACAGCACCGCCTATGCGCACATGAGCCGCATTGCACCGGGCCTGCGCAAGGGCGCCAAGATCAACCAGGGCCAGGTCATCGGCTACGTCGGTTCGACCGGCTGGTCGACCGGCGCGCACCTGCACTACGAATTCCGTGTTGCAGGCGTGGCCAAGGATCCAAACCAGTACAAGTCGCTGGCACAGCAACCGCTGAACCAGGCCGAACTGGCACGTTTCCGCATGGCTGCAGCTGAGATGAATCACCGCTTCTCGCTGCTGGGTCCAAGCGGTTCGGCCATGGCCGCCCGCTAAGACAGCTTTACCCCTGTCCCGACGCCCTCCGCTGCATTTCGATGCCGGAGGGCGTTTTGTTTTGTATGGCATGATTTTTTCATAACACCATGACCGAGACCCCTTCCCTTTTCATCGGCCTGATGTCCGGCACCAGCCTCGACGGCGTCGATGGCGTGCTGGCCGACTTTTCGCAAGGTGCGATCCGCACGATCGCAGCCGCGTTCACGCCCTTCCCTGCTGACCTCCGCACCGAACTGATGGCGCTGCAGGCAGCCAGCCACAATGAGCTAGAGCGCGAGGCGCTGGCCGCCAATGCGCTGGCGCTGGCCTACGCCGACTGCGTGCACGCACTGTTGCCGTCCAGCCCCGGCAAGATCGCCGCGGTGGCCGTGCATGGCCAGACGATCCGCCATCGCCCCGAGCTGGGCTTCACGCGCCAGACCAACAATCCGGCGCTGCTGGCTGAACTCACCGGCCTGGACGTGATCGCGGACTTTCGCAGCCGCGACGTCGCTGCCGGCGGCCAGGGTGCGCCGCTGGTGCCGGCCTTTCACGCGGCCGCATTCGGCGCGCCAGGCACCGCGCGTGTCGTTGTGAATATCGGTGGCATCGGCAATATCAGCGTGCTGCATGGCGACGGGCGCGTGACCGGCTTCGATACCGGTCCGGGCAATGTCTTGATGGATCTGTGGATCGCGCGCCACCAGGGCCGCGCCTATGACGAGGATGGCGCCTGGGCAGCGAGCGGGACCGTGCACCCGCCATTGCTGGCAGCCTTGCTCGATGAACCGTACTTCAGCCTGCCGGCGCCCAAGAGCACGGGGCGCGACCTGTTCCATGCCGCCTGGCTCGATGCCAGGCTGGCCGCTTTCCACGATGTCGCCCCGGCCGACGTCCAGGCCACGCTCACGCGCCTGACGGCTGTGACGATCGCACGCGCCATCCGTGATGAAGGCATCGCGCCGGATGCGGTGTACGTGTGCGGTGGGGGCGCCTATAACGGCGCGCTGCTGCGCGCCATCAGCGCCGAACTCGATGGGGTCAAGGTAGAATCGACGGGCGAACTTGGCGTGGCGCCAAACCGGGTCGAAGCGCTGGCGTTTGCGTGGCTGGGCTGGCGCTTCACGCAACGGGAGCCGGGCAATCTGCCGGCCGTGACGGGCGCACGCGGCCTGCGCGTCCTGGGCGCGCTGTACCCTGCGTGAACGCAAAAAAGCCCGCTTGAGGCGGGCTTTTTTTGATCCCCGGCACTTGCCGGGTCACGCTGCGCTGCTTACGCCGAGAACGACGAACCGCAACCGCAGGTCGAGGTGGCGTTCGGATTCTTGATCACGAACTGCGCGCCTTCGAGGTCATCCTTGTAATCGATCTCGGCGCCGACCAGGTACTGGTAGCTCATCGAATCGATCAACAGCTGGACGCCTGCTTTTTCCATCGTCGTATCATCGTCGTTGATGATCTCGTCGAAGGTGAAGCCATACTGGAAGCCCGAGCAGCCGCCGCCCTGCACGAAAACGCGCAGCTTGAGATCGGGGTTGCCTTCTTCTTCGATCAGCTGGGCCACTTTCTGTGCCGCGCTGTCGGTGAAGTTGATTGGTACGGGAATCGTGTCGAAATCTACTACTTCGGCGACTGCGGTCATGGAATGCTCCTGGATAATCAAACTCCGCCCATTATAGACGGTTGGGGGAACTCATGCTGCCGACCCTCAGGGAAAGTCGGCCAGATGAGACACCAGTTGTCACTCAGACAGGGTACCGTCCCTTGGTGATATCAAGAGAACATGATCCTTCTGCAAGCGCTGGTGCAGTAGCCTCGAATATGCGGCCAAGTGGCCGCAATTCAAGTCTGGCAGGCACCAGCGACGTCTGTTACGGCAACAGCGCGATCTGCTTCAGCCCGGTCGCTTCATCCAGCCCGAACATCAGATTCATGCACTGCACTGCCTGGCCCGATGCGCCCTTGACCAGATTGTCCTGCACCACCAGGATCACGACCATATCGCCGCCATCCGGACGATGCAGCGCCAGGCGCAGCACGTTCGAGCCGCGGGTCGAGCGCGTCTCAGGGTGCGAGCCGAACGGCATCACGTCGACAAACTCGCTGTCCTTGTATTCATCTTCGAACAGGGCCTGCAGCGCCGCGTCGTCGATCTCTTTCGTCAGGCGCGCGTACAGCGTCGCGTGCATGCCGCGGATCATCGGCACCAAGTGCGGCGTGAAGATCAGGCCGACCTTCTGGTCGGTGAAGCGTGCCAGCTGGGCCGTCGTTTCCGGCGTGTGGCGGTGACCGCTCACACCGTAGGCCTTGAAGTTGTCGCTCGACTCGGAGAACAGCGTGGCGATCTCGGCCTTGCGACCGGCCCCCGACACGCCCGACTTGCAGTCGGCGATCAGGTTGCCCGCGTCGATGATGCCGGCTTTGAGCAGCGGGTAGTAGCCAAGCTGCATCGTGGTCGGGTAGCAGCCCGGATTGGCGATCAGGCGCGCGCCCTTGATGGCGTCGCGGTTCAGCTCCGCCAGGCCGTACACGGCTTCTTCGAGCAGCTCTGGCGCCGTGTGGTCGATCTTGTACCACTTCTCGAACGTCGCCTGATCCTTCAGGCGGAAGTCGGCCGCCAGGTCGATCACTTTCACGCCCGCTGCCAGCAGCTCGGGCGCCTGCGCCATCGCCACGCCGTGCGGGGTGGCGAAGAACACGACGTCGCAGCTTTTCAGGTCGGCTTTATCAGGGCTCGAGAACGCCAGGTCGACGCGGCCGCGTAGCGACGGGAACATGTCGGCCACCGGTAGGCCGTCTTCCTTGCGCGACGTGATTGCCGTCAGTTGCACATCCGGGTGCACGGCCAACAGCCGCAGCAATTCCACGCCCGTGTATCCGGTGCCGCCAACGATGCCAACTTTGATCATGTTCTGTTCCTCGAGAATGGTAGAAAGGCCCTGCTTTCAGGACGAAGGGTGCATTTTAACAGCCTGGGAAATGCGGAGCGTACGGGTCTGTAAAGCAAAAAAGCCGCCCAACCTTGCGGTGGACGGCTTTTTCGGCACAGCGCCCGAAGGCGCCGGCAACAACGAATTAACGCTTCGAGAATTGCTTTGCGCGACGTGCTTTGCGCAGACCAACTTTTTTACGCTCGACTTCACGCGCATCGCGGGTGACGAAGCCAGCACGGGCCAGATCTGGCTTCAGTGCTGCGTCGTAGTCGATCAGAGCGCGGGTGATGCCGTGACGGACGGCGCCAGCCTGGCCCGACTCGCCGCCGCCGTGCACGTTGACTTTGATGTCAAAACGCTCGACGTTGCCGGTCAGTTCCAGCGGCTGGCGAATGACCATCAGGCCGGTTTCGCGCGAGAAGTATTCCGAAGCAGGCTTGCCGTTCACGATGATCAGGCCGGTGCCAGTTTTGATGAACACGCGAGCGACTGCACTCTTGCGACGGCCGGTGCCGTAGTTGTAGTTACCGATCATGTCAGTTCCTTAGAGGGTCAGTGCTTGTGGTTGCTGAGCAGCGTGTGGGTGCGAACCTTCCGCATACACTTTCAGCTTCTTGATCATTGCGTAGCCGAGTGGGCCTTTAGGCAGCATGCCCTTGACCGCTTTCTCGAGTGCGCGACCTGGGAAACGCTGTTGCATTTTCAGGAAGTTCGTTTCGTAGATACCGCCCGGGTAGCCCGAGTGACGGTAGTACGTTTTTTCGGTGGCCTTGGTACCGGTCACACGCAGTTTGCCTGCATTGATCACAACGATGAAGTCACCGGTGTCGACGTGCGGGGTGAATTCCGGCTTGTGCTTGCCGCGCAGTCGGAGTGCCACTTCGCTGGCAACACGTCCGAGGACCAGGTCCGTCGCGTCAATGACAAACCAGTCGCGCTGGACTTCATGGCCCTTAGCGGAAAAAGTTTTCATGTTTATTCCAAAATAAAAAATTGCTCAAATGGTGGTTCCGCCCTGTACTTCAGCGGACTCGGCCTTGTTATCTTTTCCTGAGCAAACGGAAAGCCGACGATCATAACCTGCACGAGCATTGCCGTCAATCGCCATCTGGTGATTTTCAGGGCCAGCGCGGCCACAATCCTGACCCGGTCCGCATGCCTTGATGCATAGTTGAAACAATGGGTTGACCATAGAAACAACGCGAACTTATCATCGTTGCAACCTGAGGAGATGTCGTGACGATATTCAAGATTTTGCCCGCCCTGCTGGCGCTGCCGCTGCTGCTGGGTGCGGGTAGCGCCAGCGCCGCCGCACCGGCCATGACGGACCGCAGTTGCCACCTGCCCGGCGTGGTCGAGGCGCTGCGCTGTGTCAGCGTGACCGTGCCGCTCGACCATGCGCAGCCGCAGGGTCCAACGCTGGCGCTGCACGTGACCGTGGCCCCGGCCTTCCGCCAGGGCAGCCGCACCGATCCGCTGTTCGTGCTGGCCGGCGGCCCGGGCCAGGCGGGCAGCGATGTGCTGGTGCTGCTCAAGGCCGCCTTCGACCGCGTGCGCGCCACACGCGATATCGTCTTCATCGACCAGCGCGGCACCGGCCTGTCGGGCAAGCTCGGCTGCGCTAGCAAGCGCGAACACGACACCATGGGCGACGCCGAGCTGATGGCCGAACTGCGCGCCTGCATCGCAGCCAACACCTCGCCGCTGCGCGCGTACACGACGCTGGCCGCCGCGCGCGACCTCGAACGCGTGCGCCTTGCGCTGGGCTACGGCGCGGTCAACCTGTGGGGTGGTTCGTACGGGACGCGCCTGGCGCAAACCTATGCCCGCGCCTATCCATCGAGCGTGCGCGCGCTCGTGCTCGACGGCGTGGCCGCGCCCGACCAGGTGATCCCGGCCGGTGGCCGCGATTCGCAGACCGCGCTCGACGGTGTGTTTGCCGCCTGCGCCAAGGATGCCGCCTGCCACAAGGCGTACCCGAACCTGCGCGCCGAATTCGATGGCCTGGTCAAGCGGCTCGAAGCGGGCGACCTGCGCCTGTCGCTGCCCAATCCGCGCACGGCCGAGCAGACCAGTTTCACGATGTCGTCCGACCGCTTCCTGGGCACCGTGCACAACATCCTGTATGCGCCAGCCGATGCGCGGCGCCTGCCGTTCTTGATCCATAACGCAAGCTACGGGCGCTGGCAGCCGTTCATCGCGCGCCAGAACCTGGCCGGTGACTTCGGCAACGACGCGAGCGTGTCGATGCTGCTGCACTTCGCCGTGGTGTGCGCCGAAGACGTGCCCCGTTTCACGCCCGAGCTGATGAAAGCTGACGCCGCCGTGCTGGCGCGGCCGCTGGCCGAGATGATGCCGAAGCTGTGCAAGGAAGACATCAAGGTGCCGGCCGTGCCATATGTCGCGCCGACCCGCATCGACGCGCCAGCGCTGCTGCTGTCGGGCGCGCTCGACCCAGTCACGCCGCCGCACCGCGCCGCCAGCGCCGCCCGCTCGATGGCGCACGCCCAGCAGATCGTGGTGGCCAATGCCGGTCACGGCGTCTCGCAACTGGGCTGCGCACCGCGCCTGCTGCGCGCTTTTCTGGACCATCCGCAGGACAAGCTCGACGCGGCCTGCATGGCCGAGATCCCGGCGCCCACTTTCCAGCTCGGCAGCGCCGGGCCGCAACCCTAAGATTCGGACACGCCATGATCGAAGTTCACGATGTACGCAAGGCCTTCGGCGCCGTCCAGGCGCTGGGCGGCGTTTCCTTCACCGCGCGCGATGGCCAGATCACCGCGCTGCTCGGTCCCAACGGCGCCGGCAAGACCACCCTGCTGCGCACGCTGGTCGGCCTGCTCAAACGCGACCACGGCAGCATCCTGATCGGCGGCGTCGACCCCGAACGGAACCCGATGGCGGTGCGCCGCAATATCGGTTTTCTCACCGACCAGTTCGGGCTGTACGAGCGCCTGACCACCCGCGAATACCTGCATTATTTCGGCGAGCTCAATGACATGGATGCCGCCGCGCTGCGCACGCGCATCGGCGAAGTGGCCGAGCTGCTGGGCATGGAAGACATCCTCGATCGCCGCGCCAAGGGCTTTTCGCAGGGCCAGCGCATCAAGGTCGCGCTGGCGCGCACGCTGCTGCACCGCCCGCGCCACCTGCTGCTCGATGAACCCAGCCGCGGCCTGGACGTGATGAGCACGCGCGCGCTGCGCACGGCCCTGAATGCGCTGCGCGAAGACGGCAGCTGCGTGATCATGGCCACCCACGTGATGCAGGAAGTGACGCACCTGTGCGACGACGTGATCGTCATCGCCAAGGGCCATACCGTGGCCCAGGGTTCGCCCGAAGAACTGTGCCGGCGCACCGGCATCACCAACCTGGAAGACGCCTTCGTCAGCCTGGTCGGCACCGAAGAAGGTATCGCATGAAGTCCAAGATCCGGATCGTGTTTTTGAAAGAGCTGCGCGAGATGCTGCGCGAGCGCCGCACGCTGATGTTCCTGCTGGCCGCGTCGCTGATGTACCCCGCCATCATCGGCCTGCTGCTGAACCAGATGATCGAACGGAACACGCGCACCGAACGTGAAGGCATCGAGATGGTCGTCATCGGTGGCGCCAAAGCGCCGACCCTGATGGCCCAGCTGCGCGAGCGCAGCGTGACCGTCACCGAGGTCGCGCCAATGACCGAGGACGCCATCGGCGACCTGCTGCGCGCCAAAAAGACCGTCGCCGTGCTGCGCGTGACGGACGACTACATCGCCAACTACCAGGCCATGCGCCCCGCGCGCCTGGAGCTGTGGTTCGATTCGTCCACCGAGAACGGCTCGCAGCGACGCGACGTCGAAGAGATCCTGCAGGCGTACAGCAGCAATATCGCCAGCGCGCGCCTGCTCGCGCACGGCGTCTCGCCCGCCACGCTCTCGCCCATCGAACTGCAGCGCCATGACACGGGTACCAATGCCTCGCGCTCGGCGATGGTCATCGGCGGCATCATCGGCATCCTGTTTTTGCCCGCGTTCTTCCTGAACCTGTCGGCGGCCGTCGACAGCACGGCGGGCGAACGCGAACGGCGCTCGCTCGAAGTGCTGATGGCGCAGCCGGCCCGCAGCTGGGAACTGGTGGTCGGCAAATGGCTGGCCGCGAGCGTGCCGTCGCTGCTGGGCGTGACGCTGGTCCTGTGCGTCGCGCACGCGATCCTGCGCTGGCTGCCGCTCGAAGAAATCGGCATGTCGTGGAGCCTGGGCTGGGGTGAGCTGATGCTCGTGTGCCTGGTCACGGTGCCGCTGTCGCTGCTCTCGAGCGCCCTGTTCATCGGCCTGGCGATGAACGCGAAGACCTTCAAGGAAGCCCAGACCACGGTCAGCTTCGTGACCGTCCTGCCCGCGATTCCGGGCTTCGTGGTGTCGTTCATGGAACTCAAGACCGCGACCTGGATGTACCTGGTGCCGATGCTGTCGAACCAGACGCTGGTCAAGGAACTGGCCAAGACGGGCGACATCGGCCTGCTGCCGTTCGTGCTGACGTTCTTGTGCGCGCTGATCCCGGCGCTGCTGGTGGTGGCGTTCGCGAGCTGGCGCATGAAGAGCGAGAAATACGTGCTGGGTGTGTAATCCCGCCGTACAATCGAAGCCCCTTTTCAAGATCACAGCAGAGCGGAGCAGAACATGGATGTAAAAGTCAGCTGGAACGGCCCGTCGGGCATGAGCTTCCGGGCCCAGACGGGCAGCGGCCACATGGTGGCGATGGACGGCGCGCCGGAAGGCGGTGGCCACAATCTGGCGCCGCGCCCGATGGAGATGGTATTGATCGGCACCGGCGGCTGCGCCGCGTATGACGTGGTGCTGATCCTCAAGCGCGGCCGCGAAGACGTACGCGGTTGCGATGTCACGCTGCAGGCCGAGCGCGCCGAAGTGGATCCGAAGGTCTTCACGAAGATCAACTTCCACTTCGTGGTCACGGGCCGCAACCTGAAGCCGGCGGCGGTCGAGCGCGCGGTGCAGCTATCGCATGACAAGTACTGCTCGGCGTCGGCCATGCTGGCCAAGACCGCCGAGATGACGCACTCGATCGAGATCGTCGAAGGCTAATTGGTAGAAAGTTAAACCGGGCCTCAGATGCGGTAGGCGGCGGTGGTCATCACCTTGGCCATCGCCCGCATCGCCATCTTGACTGGCATCGGCAACGGCGCTGCGCCCATCGCCTGGGCCGCGTCGGCGTGCGCGATTTCATCGATGCGCATCTGGTCGACGATCGCGCGCGATTTGGCGTCCTGCTGCGGCAGCAGTTCGAGGTGGCTGTTCAGGTGCGCCTCGACCTGGCGTTCGGTCTCCACCACAAAGCCCAGGCTGACCGGATCGCCGATCCGGGCCGCCACCGCGCCCATCACATAGGCGCCCGCATACCACAGGGGATTGAGTACGCTCGGCTGCGAACCCAGTTCGTCCAGGCGCTGCGCGCACCAGGCCAGGTGGTCTTCTTCTTCTTGCCCGGCTTCTTCGAACTGCGCCCGCAGTTGCGGGGTGTGGGCAAAGCTGGCCTGCGCATCGTACAGGGCCTGGGCGCACACCTCGCCGACATGGTTCACGCGCATCAGGCCTGCGCTGTGACGGCGCTCGGTGTCGGACAGCTCGCTGTCCATGGCGTGCGTGGCCGGGTTCGGGCGCGACATGGCGGTCACGCCGCCGACAACGCGCAAGGCCTTGTCGACGCCGACGATCAGGTGGTCCAGGGGGCTGATGAAACGATTCGCGGTCATGGCTGGCTCGGTAATCTAGTCGCTGAGGCCTTCATTATATGCTTTAGTTCTCGCGATCCACTCGACCAGCGGGCCTTCGGGCTCGATGCCCGAGATGTTCTTGGCCACGCCCAGGTTCAGTTCGAGCAGGTACGGCACCGACACGATCGGCACGCCGGGACAGTGGCGGGAAAACGCGTCCAGAAAACGCTCCGATTCCACGGTGGGCATGACTTTCTCGCCGCTCATGAACTGCAGCACGCTGGTGATCGTGTGGCCCTTGCCCAGCGTGTGATAGACGAAGCGGTTGAACTCACGGTCGACCGCCTTGAAGTCGATTTCGTCCTTCGTCATCAGGCCAGCCAGGTATACGAGGCCCAGGCCGACACGGAACCAGTCGGTCGATTCGGCCCGGCTGCGCCCTTCGCGCATCAGGGTCAAGAGTTTGTCTTGGGTGGCGGCATCCATATTGCCATTATCCATAATTTGGGCAGGCTTAGGCCGCACACCCGTTGCGCAGGACAACAAATTTATAGAAAGAAACCCGGCATGCACCCTGTCACCGGATAATGCAGCCTGGGGCCCGCTTTGGCCCGTGCATCGCACCGTGCCGGTCATGGCCGAGACGATTGAATACAATGCCAGTGTGAAAAAAGCGTAGCTGCGATGTCAATACACCACTGCAGCCAGGAGTTGTCATGCAATTAAAGATCCGCAATTTGTCCAAGACCTACGCCAACGGCGTGGTCGCGCTCGACCGTGTCACGCTGAATATCCCGGCCGGGATGTTCGGGCTGCTCGGTCCGAACGGCGCGGGCAAATCGACGCTGATGCGGATTCTGGCCACGCTGCAGGAATGCGACGCCGGTTCGGTGTTCCTCGACGATATCGATGTGCTGGACGAGAAAGACGCGGTGCGCCGCATGCTCGGCTACCTGCCGCAGGATTTCGGCGTGTACCCGAAGGTCACGGCGTACGACCTGCTCGACCATTTCGCGCAACTCAAGGGCCTGTCGCACCGCACGCGCCGGCGCGAGGTGGTCGACGGCCTGCTGCAGCAGACCAATCTGTGGGACGTGCGCGCGCAGCGCCTGGGCACCTTCTCGGGCGGCATGCGCCAGCGCTTCGGCATCGCCCAGGCCCTGCTGGGCGACCCGCGCCTGATCATCGTCGACGAACCCACGGCGGGTCTGGATCCGCAGGAGCGCGTGCGCTTTCACAACCTGCTGTCGGACATCGGCGAAGAGCGCACCGTGCTGCTCTCGACCCACATCGTGTCCGACGTGGCCGACCTGTGCGCCAATATGGCGATCATCAACAAGGGCCAGGTACTGCTGTGCGGCGAGCCGCAGGAACTCATCTACGGTATCGAGGATTTCATCTGGGCGCGCTTCGTCACCAAAGCCGAACTGCCGGCCTTCCAGGCGCGCCACAGCGTGATCTCGAGCCGCCTGCTCAGTGGCCGCACGCTGATCCACGTGTACGCCGAAGACGATCCGGGCGACGGCTTCGAGCCGGCCCGCGCGAGCCTGGACGACGTGTACTTCGCCACCATCGCCGGCCGTCATAATCCCGCCGCCGGGGATTGCTGACCGTGCGCGCGCTGCTCGTCATTGCCCGTTTCGAGGCCAGGCAGCGCCTGCGGCTGCTCTCGACCTGGGTGTATTTCACCGGCTTCCTGGCGTTCGGGATGCTGTGGATGGTGGCGTCGGGCGGCGCGTTTCGCGAGCTGTCGATCACGTTCGGCACCCGCATCGCGATCGACGGACCGCGCCAGATCGCACTGGCCACCGCGATGCTCGGCAGCCTCGGGGTCATCGTCGCGGCCGCCGTCATGGGCCGCGCCGTGCAGCAGGATTTCGAGCACGAGATGCACCACTTCTTTTTCAGCGCGCCCCTGCGCAAGGCCGACTACGTATTCGGCCGCTTCCTGGGCGCGTATGCCACGCTGGCCGTGATCTTTGCCGGCATCGTGCTGGGCCTGTGGCTCGGCACGTTAATGCCCGGGATCGCGCCCGATCGCCTCGGTGGCGCGCCGCTGGCGGCCTGGCTGACGCCCTACCTGTTCACGCTCCTGCCCAACCTGTTCATCTTTGGCGCGATCTTCTTCGTGCTGGCCGCCCTCACCCGGCGCATGCTGCCGGTGTACGTGGCCAGCGTGATCATGACGCTCGGGTACACCATCGCGCCGTCGCTGGCGCGCGACCTCGATTTCAAGACGCTGGCCGCGCTGATCGACCCGTTCGGCACCACCGCACTGATCCGCCTGACCGAATACTGGCCACTGGCCGAGCGCAACATGCGCCCGATCGCATTGACCGACGTGTACCTGATCAACCGCCTGGTCTGGGCCGGGTTCTCGCTATTGGTGCTGCTGCTTGGCTACTGGCGCTTCCAGGCGGTCGGCGAAACGGAGAGCCAGACACGCGCGCGCCGCAAGACGGCGGCAGAAGTGCCATCGGGGCTGGCGCCGCCATTGTCGCGCGCAGCGCGCGATACCAGCACGCCGCCGGATTTCGCGGCCCGCAGCCTGGCCGTTCTGCTCGTCAAATCGAGCTGGGGCGAGCTGCGCGAATCGACCCGTAACGCGTACTTCGTGGCGCTGGCCACGGCCGGCGTACTCGCGCTGATCGCCAGCGCGCTCGACCTGGGTGCGATGTATGGCACGCCGACGTATCCCGTCACCTACATGATGCTGGAACTGATCCGCGATGTGACCGGTCTGTTTGTGATCGTCACGACGATTTTCTATGCCGGTGAACTGGTCTGGCGCGAGCGCGAGATGCGCACCAGCCAGATCCTCGATGCGCTGCCCGTGCCGAGCTGGCTGCCGCTGGCCAGCAAGACGCTGGCGCTGGTCGGGCTGCAAGCCTGCCTGCTGCTCGTCGCCATGGTCACGGCCATGCTGATCCAGCTGTTCAAGGGGTACTTCCAGCTCGAACCGGGCCTGTACCTGCAGGCGCTGTTCTCGATCATGCTGCCCCACTTCGCGCTGCTCGCGGTGCTGGCCATCGCGGTGCAAGTCATCGTCAACCACAAATACCTGGCCAACTTCGTCATGATCGGCTGGGTGCTGGCGGCGCTCGCCTTCAATGGCGCTGGCATGGATCATCCGCTGGTGCTGTACGCGGCCTGGCCCGACCTGACCTATTCGGCAATGAACGGCTTTGGCCACTACCTGCTGCGCGAGCGCTTCTACCTGCTGTACTGGAGCGGCGCGGCCCTGATGCTGCTGGGCGTGGCGCGCGCGCTGTGGCAGAGAGGCGTCGATAGTGGCTGGCGCCAGCGCCTGCAGCTGGCGCGGCGCAGCTTGAGCCTCCCGGTGCTGGCCACGATCGGCGCCGGCGCCGCCGTGTTCGCGGGCAGCGGCGCTTTCCTGGCCTGGGAAATGGCGCAGGGCGGCTACCTGAGCGCGCACCAGACCGAGCAGCTGCGCGCCGACTACGAACAGCGCTACCACCGCACCGCGTTCCTGCCGCAGCCGCGCATCACGGCCGTCAAGCTCGACACGGCGATCCATCCCGCCGCGCGTTCGCTGCAGGTCAAGGGCAGCTATCAGCTCGAAAACCGCACCAGCCGGTCATTGTCGGACGTGGTGCTGTACCAGCAGCGCGGCGCGCGTCTGAACGTGACGTTCACGCAGCCGGCAACGCTGGCAGAGAGCGACCCGGAACGCGGTTTCTATCGCTACCGCCTGGCCACGCCGATGGCGCCGGGCGCGCGCATGGGGCTGGACTTCACGGTCGACTACGCGCCGCGCGGCCTGCTCGGGCTGGGGAGCGAGACGCCGGTGGTCGGCAATGGCACGTTCTTCACGGATGACGTCATGCCGCGCATCGGCTACCAGCCGGCGGTGGAACTGCTCGACGAACGCGATCGCCGCCGCCACGGCCTGGCCCCGCGCGCGCACATGGCCGCGCGCGACGATCCGGCGGCGCGCGCCAACCACCTGCTGGGCGTGGATGCCGACTGGATCGACTTCGAGACCACCGTCAGCACGAGCGCCGACCAGATTGCGGTGGCGCCAGGCACGCTGGTGCGCGAATGGAGCCAGGACGGCCGGCGCTACTTCCGCTACAAGATGGACCGCCCGATGCTGAACAACTATGCCTTCCAGTCGGCACGCTACGAGGTGCGCCACGAACGCTGGCAGGACGTGACGATCGACGTGTATTACCACCAGGGTCACGACGCGAACGTCGAGCGCATGGTGCGTGGCGCCCAGGCCGGTCTCGATTACGGCGCGCGCAACTTCGGACGCTACCCGCTGCGCGAACTGCGCATCGTCGAATTCCCCCGTTACAGCAGTATGCCTGTTGCCTACCCGGGCGTGATCCCGTTCTCGGAAAGCGCCGGCTTCATTGCGCGCATCGATCCCGGCTCGCCGAAAGACCTCGACTACCCGTTCTACATCACTGCGCATGAGACGGCGCACCAGTGGTGGGGGCACCAGCTCATCGGCGCCAACACGCGCGGCAGCACGGTGCTTAGCGAAGGCGTGTCCGAGTACATGGCGCTGATGGTCATGCAGCGCGCCTACGGCGCGGGCAAGATGCGGCGCTTCCTGCGCTATGACCTCGACCGCTACCTGAGGGGCCGCGCGAGCGAGCAGCGCAAGGAAGCGCCGCTGGCGCTCAACGAACAGCAGCCTTACATCCACTACCAGAAAGGTGCGCTGGCGCTGTACCTGATGCAGGACATGCTGGGCGAGGATGTCGTCAATGGCGTGCTGCGTGGCCTGTTGGAGCAGCACGGCTACCAGGGCCCGCCCTACCCGACCGCGTCCACCCTCGTCGACGGCCTGCGCGCCGTCACGCCGCCAGCCAAGGCCTATCTGATCGACGACCTGTTCGAATCGATCGTGCTGTACGAGAACCGGGCCGACAGCGCCACGGCGCGCCGGCGCGCGGATGGCAAGTACGAGGTAACGATCCGCGCCAGCGCCGGCAAGATGCGTGCTACCGACCAGGGCGAAGAGCAGCCGATGCTGCTCCACGACTTCATCGAGTTCGGCGTGGACGACAGCGATGGCAATCCCCTGGTGCGCGAACGACGTCTCGTCAGCAAGGATGAACAGCAGATTACGCTGGTGGTCGATGGCATGCCGGCGCGTGCCGGCATCGATCCCGATAACAAGTTAATCGATCGAAAACCGCGAGACAATATGTTGGCAGTCGACAAGCAGTAGTTCTCGCGCTATGATCAAATCAAAATATGGGGGAGGAAGCGTCATGTCAAACCTGGTCACGGAGATTACCGAAAAAATCCAGATGCTGAACGCAACAGAGAAACAGCAAGTGCTACACATGCTGTTGCAGGACATCGACGGGCCCGATCAGGACGCCGATGAAGCGTGGCGCAACGAAGTCGTGCGGCGCGTGCAGGCCATTCACAATGGCGAAGCAGCCATTCGCGCATTGAAGGAATGGCAGGACTGACACCGTTCGGTGTGTCCGACAAAGAAAAAACCGCGGCATGCCGCGGTTTTTTTACGCCGGTAGGCGCTGTCTTATTTCGCCGCTGCCTTCTTGGCAGGCGCTTTCTTGGCCGCCGGCTTCTTGGCCACTGCTTTCTTGGCCACTGCCTTCTTGGCCGCAGGCGCTTTCTTGGCCGCTGGCTTGCGCGCCGCCTTCACCGGGGCGGCTGCGCCGTCGACCGCTGCTTCGGCATCCGCCGCGCCATCCGCAGCGCCGGCCTTGACCTTGGCGCCCGGCTTGGCCTTGCGCTCTTCGAACTCGAAGCTGATCTTGTTGTCCTTGCCACGCACCAGGAACGCCTTGAACGCGCGCCGCGTGCGCTGTGACACAAAGCCCGGCAGCAGATCGGTCTTGCCTTCATTGAGCAGTTTGCTCATCTGTTCAGGCAGGATCTCTTGCTGCAGGATGATGCGGCCGCTGCGGAAGTCGCACGTCTTTGGCTTGGCCACGCTGTGTTCGCACACATAGGCCAATGGCATTTCGAACACGCCGCCGGTGCACTTCGGGCACGGGCCGACCGGCGTCTGGCCAGTAAAGTCCACGCCTTCGCCATCGGCGCCTTCATCGTCCTGACCAAAGTCGAACTCGAGCTTGAAGTTCTTGATCTCTTCGTCGCGCACGATGCGCAGGATGGCGGCAAACGGGCGGCCCATTTTCGAGCGGAAGCCTTGCAGCGGGCCGATCGTGCGTTTTTCGAGCAGCTCTTCGACTTCGCTGATCTCGAACTGGCGGCTGCCCGGCGTCTTGCTCATCGAGAAATCGCACTTGGTGCACGCAAAGCGACGGTAGTTTTCCTTGACCACGTTCGCGCAGTTCGGGCACGGGGTCGTCAGCGTTGCGTAGTCGCCCGGGATCGTGTCGTTGCTGTATTCCTTGGCGCGCTTGACGATGATCTGGGTCATCTGGGCGATTTCGCGCATGAACTCTTCACGCGAGATCTTGCCCTTTTCCATTTGCGAGAGCTTGAATTCCCATTCGCCGGTCAGCTCGGGCGCGGTCAGTTCATTCACACCCAGGCCGCGCAGCAAGGTCATCAGCTGTGACGCTTTCGCGGTCGGCATCAGCTCGCGGCCTTCGCGCAGCAGGTATTTCTCGGTCAGCAGACCCTCGATGATGGCCGCGCGGGTGGCTGGCGTGCCCAGGCCCTTGCCGGCCATTGCGTCACGCAGTTCGTCCGAGTCGATCAGCTTGCCGGCGCCTTCCATGGCCGACAGCAGCGTCGCTTCGTTGTAGCGTGCGGGCGGCTTGGTGACCAGGCCGTTGGCCGTGATTTTTTCGGTCAGGACCTTCTCGCCCTTGGCCACCGGCACCAGGTTGGCGCCATCCTTGTCGTCGCCCAGGTCCTTGCCGTACACGGCCAGCCAGCCGGGATTGGTCATGACCTTGCCTTCGGTCTTGAACTGGTGGCCCGACACTTCGGTAAAGCGCGTCGTGACCAAAAATTCAGCGGCCGGGAAGAACACGGCCAGGAAGCGGCGCGTAACCAGGTCGTACAGCTTCTGTTCCGGCTCGGACAGGTTCTTCGGCACGATGCCGGTCGGGATGATCGCGAAGTGATCCGAAATCTTGGTGTTGTCGAAAATGCGCTTGTTCGGCTTGACCCAGCCGCCTTTGGTCACTTGCTTGGCGAACTGGTTATAGTTATTGGTCTCGGCCAACGCGACGAGCGTTTCCTTTACCGTGGCAATATAGTCTTCGGGCAAGTGGCGCGAATCGGTACGCGGGTAGGTCAGCACCTTGTGCTTTTCGTACAGCGCCTGGGCCAGGCCCAGCGTGTTCTTGGCCGAAAAACCGAAACGGCCGTTGGCTTCGCGCTGCAGGCTGGTCAGGTCGAACAGCGCTGGCGCCATCGACGTGGTCGGCTTGGATTCTTCGGTAACGGCGCCCTGCTTGCCGCGGCAGGCGGCGGCGATCGAGTCGGCTGCGGTCTTGCTCCACAGGCGTTCGGCGCGCTTTTCGGGGTCGTTCTCGTCCTTCTTGAACTTCTGGTCGAGCCAGCGGCCTTCGTAGATACCGGCGGCGCACACGAACTCGGCGCGCACCTCCCAGTAATCGCGGGCGACGAATTTCTTGATCTTTTCTTCACGCTCGACGACGATCGACAGCGTCGGCGTCTGCACGCGGCCAACGGTGGTCAGGTAGAAGCCGCCCTCTTTCGAGTTGAACGCCGTCATGGCGCGCGTGCCGTTGATGCCGATCAGCCAGTCGGCTTCGGAGCGGCAGCGCGCGGCGTCGGCCAGCGGCAGCATTTCTTCATCGCTGCGCAGGTTGGCGAAGCCGTCGCGGATCGCGCCGGCTGTCATCGACTGCAGCCACAGGCGCTTGACCGGTTGCTTGGCCTTCGCGTTCTGCGCGATCAGGCGGAAGATCAGTTCACCCTCGCGCCCGGCATCGCAGGCGTTGATCAGCGTCGTGACATCCTTGCGCTTGATCAAACGATTCAGCACCTTCAGGCGCGATTCGGTCTTGGCGATCGGATTGAGCGCGAAGTACGGCGGGATCATGGGCAGGTGCGTGAAGCTCCACTTGCCACGCTTGACGTCGTGCTCTTCGGGCACGGCGATTTCAAGCAGGTGGCCAACGGCCGACGAGAGCACGAATTCGTCCGATTCGAAGTACTCATCGTGCTTGGTGAAGCCGCCCAGTGTCTTGGCGATGTCGTTCGCGACCGACGGCTTCTCGGCGATGATGAGGGATTTGGTCATAGTGTTTCTCGTCGTACTGTCTATATAGTGTGGGGCTTGCGCATCATACATGCTCAAGCTGGCGCTGGTGAAATTCCAGCCATCATGCCAGTTTGGTAACGTCCTGAAGGAAGCGGCCAATGATAAGCGGGTTCCCGCGCTTCCGGCAAGGGGCCGCCCCATGCTGGTGCATTCAGGCAGGTATGCCAGAAATACAAAACGGGGCGCGCAGCCCCGTTCAGTCGTTACCATTATTGCATTATCTTCAATGCAACAACCGCGGCTCCTGCTCGTCGTCATCGCTGAACAGATCGTCGAACATCAGCGCGTCCGGCTCCTTGCCCTGACTCCACAGCACCATCAACACGATGATCTTGAGTTTGCTCAATGCAATGGGCGATTCGTCGCACGCCAGTGCACGCTCGATGACGATTTCGCGCTGGATCGGGCCGAGGACCTTGGCGCTTTCGAGGAAGGCGATAAAGCCGATCGCTGCGCTGCCGAGCTCGATATATTCTTCGTCGACGTAGTAACGCGTGCCGGTGGAAGCATCGATGGTTTCGGGCAGCGGCGCGTCGGTCAACCCGCCCAGCCAGTCGAGCGCCTCCGTGATTTCGATGTCATCGAAACCAACGGCGGAGAGCTTGCGCGCCAGGGCTGCCGGCTCGGGGCAGGCGTCGGGACGGTAGTACGTCTCGTAGAGATAGACCAGGATGTCGAACATAGTGACGCTACTGTAGCAGCTAAACTTCGTGAGGCACAAGTGGAGCACGCCCGCCACGCCGCACCGCGGAAAAACCGTTGTATCCAAGCCTTGTTCAATAAGCCAGCTTATTAATAATGATTAAAAACAAGCACATACCATTCGCATAATGCGGAGCGGGAAGCATGGACGGCATGTCATTACCGGTCATAAACGCATCCTGCCGCAGTGCTGTCAGCGCCAGATGCGCTGCACCCGGCCGCCCGGCAACCGGGTCACGAAGCCGGCCAGTTCCAGCGCGAGCAGGCGTGCCCCGAGGGCACAGGGATCGAGCGCCAGGCGCGAGAGCAGCTCGTCGAGCGCGACCGGTTCGTGGCCCAGGGTGTCCAGCAGGATGGCGTCGTCGTCCGACGCAGGCGCAACCGCAGCGGCCTGCGGCAAGCGTACCAGCGGCGACACGCGCATGGCCGTCAACACCTCGTCCACCGTTTCGACCAGCTGCGCGCCCTCGCGGATCAGGCGGTGACAGCCCTTGGTCAGCGCCGAATGAATGGAGCCGGGCAACGCGAACACCTCGCGACCCTGCTCGGCTGCCATCTGCGCCGTGATCAGCGAGCCGGACTGCGCCGCCGCCTCGATCACCAGCACGCCGGCCGCCAGGCCGCTGATGATGCGGTTGCGGCGCGGGAAGTTGGCGCCCAGCGGCGGCGTGCCCAGCGCATATTCGCTGACGATGCAGCCCTGTTCAGCAATGCGGTGCGCGAGCGCCCGGTTGCGCGCCGGATAGACGCGGTCCAGGCCGGTGCCGACGACGGCGATCGTCGAGCCGCCCCCGCGCAGCGCGCCTTCGTGCGCTGCCGTGTCGATCCCCAGCGCCAGCCCCGACACCACGCACAGTCCGGCACCGGACAGCGCGGCGGCGAACGATTCGGCATCCAACCGGCCCTGCACGCTGGCATTGCGACTGCCCACGACCGCGACCAGCGGCTGCGTCAGCAAGTCGAGGCGGCCGCTGACATACAACAGCAGCGGCGGATCGGGGATCTGGGCCAGCGCCGGCGGATAGCGGGGATCGTGGAAGGTGACGAGGTGGTGGTCGGGCGCGGTCAGCCAGGCCAGCGTGGTGTCGATGAGCGCCGCCGACGCGGGCATGACGGGCGCGCAGATGGCGCGTGCCTGGGCGGGCGTGACGTGCGCGCCCAGCGCTGCCGGGCCGGCGCGCAGGATGGCGCCGGGGCTGCCGAACATGGACAGCAGCGCGTGCACGCTGCGGCACCCTACCCCGTCGGCCTGTTCCAGGCGCAGCCAGTCGGCGATCGGGGTGGCGTGCTGGTCCGGCGTTGGGCGGGGGTCCGTGGCCTGCACGGCGGGGTTACTCCGGTGATTTGACCACGTCGCCGACTTGCACGGGCGCTGTCACCGTCATGATCAAGCCGTACGAGACGTTCTTGAAGACGCGGAAGATGAACAGGCTGCCATTTTGCTCGTCAGGCATTTTCAACTGGGCACGCCCCATGCCGAGGAAACCCCGGCTCGCCGGGTCGGCCACAGTCTTCCCGACATGATAGAGCTGCAGCACGGCGCCGACATCGAGTCCGTCAACCGCGCCCCGGTTGACAGTCACGACCTGGCTCTGGCCGGCATAAGTCACGCCGGCGTAAATGGACATCACGCGCGCGTCGATCGGTTGCAGCGGCGCATGCGGCACGTAATTGCGCACCGGCGTGGGCGGCTGCGGTACCAGCAGATCGCCCACGCCCATCTCGCGCACGGTGTCGACGACCTGGAACGTGTGCGCATCGACGCCGGGGCCGGCCGGGGTGACGAGCTTGACGCTGCCCAGGAAGGCCGCTTCATGCGCCATCACCTTGCCGGTCTGCGGATCGCGCAGCACGGTGCCGGGCCGGAACACCTGGTACACCGTGTCGCTCGTGAGCGCGCCGTGGACGTAGACGCGGTCGCCCATACCCAGGTAGAAACGGCCTTCCTGCGAGGCCACGATGCGCGGCGCACCGGCCAGCTCATCGGCTTCGACCACCAGTGGCTGGGTCAGGTACGGCTCGATGGCACCGGCGGGGATCGACGGCACCGCGCCCTGGCCCGTGCCTTCGCTGCGCACCTGCGGCGACAGGCGCGTCAGCGGCGGCTGGCCACGGCCATCGCCATCTTCGCCGGGCCGGTTGAACGACAGGCGGCCGCGCGCGCGGTCGAACCAGATCACCTGGCCCGGATAGATCCAGTGCGGGTTGCGAATTTCATCACGGTTCATGCCCCACACCTGGGGCCAGCACCATGGGTTGCGCAAGAACTTGCCGGAAATGTCCCAGAGGGTGTCGCGCTTGACGACGACGTGCTTGTCGGGGGCGTCGGGGCGGAACGCGCAGGCCGCCGACGGGGTGGCGGCATTCGTCTGGGCCACGGCGGCGCCGCTCGCGGCGCAGGCCAGCAAGGCCACCGCTGCAGCATGGGCCATGACTGTGCTAAAATTTTTCATTGAAGACGTCCGTTAAGTCCGGCGTTAAGACAGCGTAAATCCGAATACGATTGCAGGCCGCGCGTGAATTCCGCCCGGCCGCGGCGCCAGAAGCATCACGACGTACCGCTCCCCGCCCACGGAAGGGTTGCTGTATAGAATCAAATTCTGCACACAATTGCCTGAACTAGCAAGACAAACCGGCGTTTGTCCTGCGGGGCGTGTGGCGCATTTGCTGTCTAGAATTGCCCGCGCTCCACCACCCCGTCAACCGCACCCACCTCTCGAAATCCGAACTGATCATGGCCCTACTCGACATCCTTCGCTATCCCGACCCACGTCTGCACAAGATTGCCACGCCCGTGACCGAATTCGGCACCGAGCGCCTGCGCACCCTGGTGGCCGACATGGCCGACACCATGTATGACGCGCCTGGCGTCGGCCTGGCCGCGAGCCAGGTGGACGTGCACGAGCAAGTCGTCACGATCGACGTGACCGAAGCGCAGGACGACCTGATGGTCTTCATCAATCCCGAAATCACCTGGTCGAGCGACGAGCGCGCGGTGTACGACGAAGGCTGCCTGTCGGTGCCGGGCGTGTACGACGGCGTCGAGCGCCCATCGCGCGTCAAGGTGCGCGCCTTCGATCTGGACGGCAAGGAGTTCACGGTCGATGCCGATGGCCTGCTGGCCGTCTGCATCCAGCACGAGATGGATCACCTGAAGGGCAAGGTGTTTGTCGAATATCTGTCGCCACTGAAACGCAACCGCATCAAGGCCAAGCTGCAGAAAGAAGAGCGCGGCCTGGCGCGTGAAGCGGCCCAGCGCGGCGCGCGTCGTTGATGAAGGTCGTCTTTGCCGGCACGCCGGAGTTTGCCGCCATCGCCCTGCGTGCGATCCACGAAGCCGGTTTTACCGTGCCGCTGGTGCTGACCCAGCCCGACCGCCCGGCAGGGCGCGGGATGCAGCTGCAGGCTTCCAGCGTCAAGCAATACGCGCTGGCGCACGGCATGCCGGTCGCGCAGCCGCTGTCGCTGCGCACCGACAGCAAGGATCCCGAGCGCGCCGAACAGGCCCGCGCGGCTCATGCGCAGTTGCTGGCGCTGGACTACGACGTGATGGTGGTGGCGGCCTATGGCCTGATCCTGCCGCGCAGCACGCTCGACATCCGCCCCTGCATCAATATTCACGGCTCGCTGCTGCCGCGCTGGCGCGGTGCGGCGCCGATCCATCGCGCGATCGAAGCGGGCGACCCTGACGCTGGCGTGACCATCATGGAAATGGAAGAAGGCCTCGACACCGGTCCGATGCTGCTGATGGAAGGCTTGCCGATCGAGGCCACCGACACCACCGGCACGCTGCACGACAAGGTCGCGGCGCTGGGCGCGCGCATGATCGTCGAGGCGTTGCACAAGATGGCCGCCGGCCAGCTCGTCGCCACGCCGCAACCGGATGTCGGCGTGACCTATGCGGCCAAGATCACGAAAGAAGAAGCGAAGCTCGATTTCACGCTGCCGGCGGGCGTCCTGGCGCGCAAGATCCGCGCCTTCAATCCGTTCCCCGGTGCGAACGGCGTGGTCGATGGCGTGGCGGTCAAGATCTGGCATGCCGAAACCGTTGATGGCAACGGCACGCCGGGCCAGGTGCTGCAGGCCGATGCGGGCGGGATCGTGGTGGCGTGCGGGTCGGACGCGCTGCGCCTGACCGAGCTGCAGAAACCGGGCGGCAAGCGCCTGGCGGCGGCAGAATTCCTGAAGGGCTTTGCGCTGACGGGACTGCAGTTCAGCTAACGAAGCACGCGCTGCGGATACGACAAGGCAGCCCGCGGGCTGCCATTTTTGTCTTCACGCCGTGAAAAAGGCGCCTCGCCGGCGCCTTGCAGTTACTTAGTCTGCCTGCGAATCACGCTCGGCATCCATGTGTTCACGCAGAACCTGGTTGATGCGGGTCTGATAGCCTGGACCTGCGGCTTTGAACCATTCAAGCATATCCACATCCAGGCGGATCGTGACGATCTGTTTCACACCATTGCTGGCGACTTGAGGTTTCGACGATGGTGCTGGCTCCGGGTTACGGTCCATCGGCTGATCCCAGTCCGGTCGATATTCTTTGTTCATGCGTTATCCCATCTGTTCACGCCACTCGCGGTGGCTTGACTTGATTGTCGTCTCACCATGTAACGTAAAGATTGCTGCTAAGCCGCGAATTGTAACGCCATGTAACACATTCGGTGTTACATACAAAAGGATACATACACAGGGCCAACTTTCAGCGATATCAACGGCTTGGCGTATAATCGTAGACCGCCCAACAGGCAATATCTTCAAGCCGCCCTCCTCGAAAGACCTCACCATGAACGCCCGCTCCAACGCCATCTCGCCGATCGAAACCCAGCTGCGTGACATTCTCGCGCGCCGTATCATGATCCTGGATGGCGCGATGGGCACAATCATCCAGCAGTACAAGCTCGATGAAGCGGCGTACCGCGGCGAGCGGTTTGCAACCTTCGCTGCGCCGGAAGGCAGCGGCGCGCGCGAACTGTTCGTCAAGGGTAACAACGAGCTGCTCACGCTGACGCAGCCGCAGATCATCCAGGAAATCCACGAGCGCTACCTGGCTGCCGGCGCCGACCTGCTCGAGACGAATACATTCGGTGCGACCGGCGTGGCGCAGGACGACTATCACATGGCGCACCTGGCCTACGAGATGAACGTGCAGGCTGCCCGGCTCGCGCGCGCTGCCTGCGACAAGTACTCGACGCCAGACAAGCCGCGCTTCGTCGCCGGCGCGCTGGGCCCGACGCCCAAGACCGCCTCGATCTCGCCCGACGTGAACGACCCGGCGGCGCGCAATGTGACCTTCGACCAGCTGGTTACGTCGTACCATGAGCAGGTGCGCGGCCTGGTCGATGGCGGCGCCGACGTGCTGCTGGTCGAGACGATCTTCGATACGCTCAACTGCAAGGCGGCGCTGTTTGCGATCGACCTGTACTTCGACGAACACCCGGACGTGCCGCGCCTGCCTCTGATGATCTCGGGCACCGTGACCGATGCCTCGGGCCGCATCCTGTCGGGCCAGACCGTGCCGGCCTTCTGGAATTCGGTGCGCCACGCCAAGCCGCTGACCATTGGCCTGAACTGCGCGCTGGGCGCCGCCCTGATGCGCCCCTACGCACAAGAGCTGTCGAACATCGCTGACACCTTCGTCTGCATCTACCCGAATGCCGGCCTGCCCAACCCGATGAGCGACACGGGCTTTGACGAACTGCCCGCAGACACGTCCGCGCTGCTGCGCGAATTCGCCGACGCGGGCTTCATCAATATCGCCGGTGGCTGCTGCGGCACGACGCCGGAGCACATCAACGCGATCGCGACCATCCTCGAGCAGCACGCGCCGCGCGTGATCCCCGAGATCCCGGTCGCGATGCGCCTGTCGGGCCTGGAGCCGTTTACGATCGACGAGTCGTCGCTGTTCGTCAACGTCGGCGAGCGCACCAACGTGACGGGCTCGAAAGCGTTTGCGCGCATGATCCTCAACGAGCAGTTCGACGAGGCGCTGTCGGTCGCGCGCCAGCAGGTCGAGAACGGCGCCCAGGTCATCGACATCAATATGGACGAAGCGATGCTCGACTCGCAGGCGGCCATGACGCGCTTTTTGAACCTGATCGCATCGGAACCCGATATTTCGCGCGTGCCGGTGATGATCGACTCGTCCAAGTGGTCGGTGATCGAGGCGGGCCTGAAGTGCGTGCAGGGCAAGGCGATCGTCAACTCGATCTCGATGAAGGAAGGCGAAGCGGAATTCATTCGCCAGGCAGTCCTGTGCCGCCGCTACGGCGCGGCCGTGATCGTGATGGCGTTCGACGAACAGGGCCAGGCCGACACGTTCGCGCGCAAGACCGAGATCTGCGGCCGCGCTTATAAAGTGCTGACCGAGCAGGTGGGCTTCCCGCCCGAAGACATCATTTTTGACCCGAACATTTTCGCGATCGCCACTGGCATCGAAGAACACGACAACTACGCCAACGACTTCATCGAAGCGTGCCAGTGGATCCGTGACAACCTGCCGTACGCGAAGATCTCGGGCGGCGTGTCGAACGTGTCGTTCAGCTTCCGCGGCAACGATCCGGCGCGCGAAGCGATCCACACCGTGTTCCTGTACCACGCGATCAAGGCCGGCCTGACGATGGGCATCGTCAACGCCGGCATGGTCGGCGTCTACGACAACCTGGCGCCCGAACTGCGCGAGCGCGTCGAGGACGTCGTGCTCAATCGCCGCAAGGACGCCACCGAACGCATGATCGAGATTGCCGGTACGCTCAAAGCTGGCGGCAACAAGCAGGAACAGAACCTCGAATGGCGTGAAGCGGCGGTCGAACAGCGCCTGGCGCACGCGCTGGTGCATGGCATCACGCAGTGGATCGTCGAGGACACCGAAGAAATGCGCCAGCAGGTGCTGGCCTCGAAAGGCCGCCCGATCCACGTGATCGAAGGCCCGCTGATGGATGGCATGAACATCGTCGGCGACCTGTTCGGCCAGGGCAAGATGTTCCTGCCGCAGGTGGTCAAGTCGGCGCGCGTGATGAAGCAGGCCGTGGCGCACCTGGTGCCGTTCATCGAAGAAGAAAAGGCGCTTGAAGAAGCGCGCACCGGCATCGTCTCCAAGCCGAAGGGCAAGATGGTGATCGCCACCGTCAAGGGCGACGTGCACGACATCGGCAAGAACATCGTCTCGGTGGTCATGCAGTGCAATAACTTCGAGATCGTGAATATGGGCGTGATGGTGCCGTGCGCCGACATTCTCGCGCGTGCGAAGGAAGAAAACGCCGACATGGTGGGCCTGTCGGGCCTGATCACGCCATCGCTCGAAGAAATGGCGCACGTGGCACGCGAGATGCAGCGCGACCCGTACTTCCGCGACCGCAAGATGCCGCTCCTGATCGGCGGCGCAACCACCAGCCGCGCGCACACGGCCGTGAAGATCGCACCGTTCTACGACGGCCCGGTGGTGTATGTGCCGGATGCATCGCGTTCGGTCTCGGTCGGCCAGTCGCTGGTCACGGACGACACGCGCGACGCCTACATCATCGAACTGGCGCAGGACTACGAACGCATCCGCATCCAGCACGCGAGCAAGAAGGCGCTGCCGATGCTCACGCTCGAACAGGCCCGTGCCAACAAGGCGCGCCTCGATTTCGCACCGGTAAAACCGAAGTTCATTGGCCGCCGCATCTTCAAGAACGTCGACCTGGGCATGATCGCGCGCTACATCGACTGGGGCCCGTTCTTCCAGACCTGGGACCTGGCCGGCCCGTTCCCTGGCATCCTCACCGACGCGGTCGTGGGCGATGCCGCGAGCAAGGTGTTTGCCGAAGGCCAGGCAATGCTCAAGCGGATCATCGAAGGCCGCTGGCTGTCGGCCAACGGTGTCATCGCGCTGCTGCCGGCGAACACGGTGCATGACGACGACATCGAAATCTACACCGACGAATCGCGCTCGCAAGTGGCACTGACCTGGTACGGCCTGCGCCAGCAGGGCGTGAAGCCCATGGTGAACGGCGAGCAGCGCCCGAACCAGTGCATCGCCGACTTCATTGCGCCGAAAGACAGCGGCATCGCCGACTACATCGGCATGTTCGCCGTAACGGCCGGCCTGGGCATCGAAAAGCACGAGCAGCGCTTTGAAGCCGCGCACGACGACTACTCGTCGATCATGCTCAAGTCGCTGGCCGACCGCCTGGCCGAAGCCTTCGCCGAATACCTGCACGAACGCGTGCGTACCGACCTGTGGGGTTACGCCGTCGGCGAAGACCTGAGCAACGAGGCGCTGATCGCCGAAAAATACCTGGGCATCCGCCCCGCCCCCGGCTACCCGGCCTGCCCCGAGCACACAGTCAAAGCCGATATGTTCGCTACGCTGCAAGCCGAAGAAATCGGCATGCAACTGACCGAGTCCTACGCCATGTACCCCGGCGCCGCCGTCTCCGGCTTCTACCTGGCCCACCCCGACTCAAAATACTTCGTCGTCGGCAAAATCGCCAACGACCAGGTCGACGACATGGCCACCCGCCGCAATATGGACAAACAAGAAGTCGAACGCCACCTGGCCCCCAACCTCTCCTGACCCAAATAGGGTCAGAGTAGAATTAATTAGTAATTTTTCCTGAGACCACTAATTTTAATTAGGGTCAGAGTCGAATTATTGAGCAATTGCTCTCGCCAATAGCGGTCTCGGCCATTTGAGGCCTTGCGGGTTGGAAAAGTTGTCAAACAATTCGACTCTGACCCTAATTGTTGGGTAATTGCTTTTCTGGCTGGGAATGTGAAACGGGCCGGCAGTTTCCTGGCGGCCCGATTGGGTGATGCTGCTGGTGACGTCAGATCGCGTAGCGTACGACCTTGTCGCTCCATTCGAATGCGGCCACTTCGAGCTCGGCCAGGTCGTCGCCATCGAAGGCCAGTGACTTCAGCCCTGCCAGCATATCGTCCTGCTCGTCGTCCATGCGCTCGATCGATTCGGCCAGCTTGAGCAGTTCGCCAAAGAAGCCCGTGCGGCTCAGGAGCGCGGCGCGTACTTCGTCGATCACGGGGATTTGTTCGACGATGTCGCGCATCGGGATGCAGAACAGCGTGTCCATCAACGACATCATGCCGACCGTGAACGCGATGTCGGCAACGTTGCGCTGCCCCGGGCGCATGCGCTGGGCCAGCAGCTCCATCAGGCGCGCGCGGGTTGTGGCCAGCATCAGGAGCGGACTCTGGCTGTGGCCGCGCACGTCGGGCTCGGCAAACAGGAGAATCTGCAACCAGCGCTGCAACTGGCGCCGGCCCAGCAGGGTCAGGGCCTGGCTGATCGATTCGATGCGCCGCCCTGCGCCGACGGCCGGCGTGTTCACCAGGCGCAGCAGGTTCAAGCCGATCGTCACTTCACGTTTGACCACCTGCTCGATCTCGGCATTGTCGGCATCCGACATGATCAGGTTCATCAGGTCGAGCACCGTCGTCTGCGACGGCGACAGCTTGCGCCCCGCGATCACCGATGGCTTGGCAAAGTAATACCCCTGAAAATAGTCGAAGCCGACGTCCAGGCAGGTCCGGTATTCGGTGAGGTTCTCGACCTTCTCGGCCACCAGCCGCTTGCCGGTGGTGCGCAGGCGCGGCGCGAGCGACAGCATCGTCACGAGCGGCAGCGCGCGCAGGTCCATCTTGACGAAGTCGATCACCGGCAGCAAACGCGACAGCGCTGCGCCATGGGCCGATGCTTCGGCAGCAAAGCGAAAGCCGTGCGCCGCCAGATGCGTCATGCGATTGATGACGTCGACATCGGGCTCGACCGAGCTGACGATGTCCAGCACCGTGCGCTCGCGCGGCATGAACGCGAACATATCGCTCATCAGCGCCTCTTTGTCGACATTGATGAACGCGGTCGCATCGCCAATCGCGCGCGGCAGGCCGAGCTGGGACGCATGGTGGATGACGCTGGCGCTGGCCGACAGGCCGGATTCGAATTCGGCTGGCCCCTGGGCACTGCCCCGGAACAGCAATTCGTAACCAAACAATGCCTGGTTACGGTCCAGCACTGGCTGGCGCGCGAGGAAGAAATTGCGCATGCGCAGTGGCTGGGATGCCTCGTCGAGGCGGGCTGTATCGGTCATGTCATTCTCAATATCGCGGCAACTAATCTACTTTACCGCATCCGAATGACAGTTGGGTTTCCTAAAATAAATTTTTTGTGAGAATGTTGGGGAACGATCAACCTATTGACAATGTCGCCACGTCCTGCGGCAGACCATCGACGAACACTTTCAGCTCACCCGGCGCGAAATGGGTCCATTCCTCGTTCGTCGTCAGCGGTTCAGTCACGATGATGGCGACCCGGTCATCGGGCGTCGTCACCTGCGAAAAGTCGACCGACAGGTCTTCGTCCGACAGGCAGGCCGTCACAAACGGGTGCTTGCGCACGACGTAGCACAGCTTGGTCGAGCAATGCGTGTACAGCGCCGTGCCATCCGACAGCATCATGTTGAAGGTGCCATAAGCAGCGATGCCGGGAATGATGCGCTCGAGCGCCCGGGCCAGTGCCGTACGTGTCGGCGCCGTATCGCCAAACTCGCGGCGCAGGCCTTGCAGAAGGAAGCAGAAGGCCAGCTCGCTGTCGGTCGTGCCCACGGGCCGGAATGCGCCATCGAGTACGGGTGCAAATCCCTTGAGGTCGCCGTTATGGGCAAACACCCAGTAGCGGCCCCACAATTCGCGCACAAACGGATGACAGTTTTCCAGCGCCACCTGGCCGACGGTGGCCTTGCGGATATGGGCAATGACGTTGGTGGACTTGATCGGGTAACGCTTGATCAGCTCGGCGATCGGCGAGGCGACTGCCGCCTGGTGATCGACGAAGTGGCGTACGCCGGTACCTTCAAAGAACGCGATCCCCCAGCCATCGTGGTGGGTATCGGTGTGGCCGCCGCGGTGGGCAAAGCCGGTAAAAGAAAAGACAATGTCAGTTGGGACATTGCAGTTCATTCCAAGTAACTGGCACATTGGTACAGCTTCGTATGCTACTGAAATGAGAGCGCCATCACCTTGGCTGGCGATGGCGCGGCAGGTACTTCACCAGCGGCTTAATGCAGCACCACCGGTTGGCTCATGAGCGTGTCGTACTCGCCCAGGAATTCGTCGATTTCTTCCATCGTCGGCTCGCTGGCGATCAGGTTGTTGACATCGCGCCGGAACGATTGCGCGAGCCGGCCGCCGATGAACGCTTCGCGTCGGCCGGTCTTGTCGACGATCTCGAAGCCACCAAAGCGCAGTGCTTCGAGTTCACGGTCGACACCGAATTCGACGACGCTGTACTGTTCACTGTTGTAGATCATGTTCATGTTGACTCCTTCGATCAGAAAGTTGGTGCCAACCTGCCGGGTGGCGGCAAATGGCAGGCTGTTCACTTCGATAAAGAGGTGGGGCTGGCCGGCTGGATTTCAAGTGGACGCGCCTGTAAAGCTCAGGCTTGCACGACAGGATCCAGGGCCAACAGCTGATCGTATGGCGGTGCTGCAAGCCACGATCGCAACTGATCAAGGTGTTCGCTGCTCGCCAGACCGATGAACAGGCGCCGAGGGCGTTGGCGCAGCAGACGATTCAATGTTACACGCAAAACCAGATTGCCGTCGCAGCACAGGCAGCCCGGGGCAATGCGCATGACCTGGAGATTGGGACCGGTTTCGAGTGGCGTGGCGGCCACGCCCAGGCCTTCGAGAATGACGGCGTCGAACGGGATGGCAGGCGCTGGCAGGCGGCTTGCCGGCGAAGCCGGTGCGTCAGCGGGCAGGCCACTGACGGACGCAGACGAAGCAGACGCCGCGTCGAAGGGCGCGGCCAACAGCGCCGCAATGGCCCCTTCGCGCGCCGCCGCCGTCGAACCGGTAACGAGACTGGTGGCCGCGCGGGCCATCAGCCCCCTTTCTTGGCCAGCTTGCCCGGCTCGACGCCCAGCTGCTTGAGCTTGCGGTACAAGTGGGTGCGCTCCAGGCCCGTCTTTTCGGCCACGCGCGTCATGCTGCCGCCTTCGCGGCCCAGGTGGTGTTCGAAATACATGCGCTCGAACGCATCGCGTGCTTCGCGCAGCGGCAGGTCGAACGACAGCGTGTAGCCGGTGCCCTCGCCCTGCGACATGGCATGCACGAGGCGCGCGCCATTGCCAAGGGGCGCGCCAAGGCCCGGCTGTGCGTTGGCCGATGCGAACATCGGCGCCGATGGCGAGGCCGACGCCGATGCAGCGCTGCCGCCATCGAGGCCCATGCTCGGGACGCTCGGTGCAATCGGGCGCGGTGGCGCCATCGGCGCACGTGCGACTTCCTGCGCGCGGCTCAGGCCCTGTTGCACGGCCTTGAGCAGCTTTTGCAGCGCGATCGGTTTCTCGAGGAAGTTCAGCGCGCCGATGCGCGTTGCTTCGACTGCCGTGTCGATGGTCGCGTGACCCGACATCATGATGACCGGCATGGTCAACAGGCCGTCGCGCTGCCATTCCTTGAGCAGCGTGACGCCATCGGTGTCAGGCATCCAGATATCGAGCAGCACGAGATCCGGGGCGCCGGCCGCGCGCGCCTCGCGCGCCTGCTGCGCGTTCTCGGCCAGGGTGATGGCATGACCTTCGTCACCGAGAATCTCGGACAACAGCTCCCGGATCCCCATTTCATCGTCAACTACCAGTATGTTCGCCATCTCTTCTACCTTCCTGATCTTCTACCCGACGTGTGTGCAATTTTATAAGTTTTTTGCACTGAAGGGGAGTTCGAAAAACCATTACGAGCGGAGCCACGATCGGCCGGAAAAACGCACTGTACTGACAAACGCGGCGCGGTGTACTGCCGGACGGTGCGATTGGCAGGGCAACACGCAGCCGCTTGTTCAGTTGTCCTTAAGCCAAGCTTGCTTCGGGAGCTAACTTTAACAGCAAAATCGACACTGCTGCGCCAGTTCCATCGCTGCGGTTTCCGACATCGATCCGGCCACCGTGTTCGTCGATGATTTTCTTGACCATCGGCAGGCCAAGGCCCGTGCCGCGCGCCTTGGTCGTGACGTACGGTTCGAACGCGCGCGCCAGGATGCGGGGCGCGAAACCGGGCCCATTGTCGACGATCGCCAGGCGCACTGCGGTGCCGGCAAAGCCACCGGTGCCGGTGTACTGGATCGCTTCGGTCGTGATGTCCACGCGCGGCGCCGGCGCATCCGGCCCGCGCTCGACCAATGCATCCTGCGCGTTCTGGACCAGGTTGTGGATCACCTGGCGCAACTGGGTCGCGTCGCCCATCACGCGCGGCAGGTCCGGCGCGAGGTTCGCATGAATGATGTCGCTGCCGTCGTCGGCCAGGTACAGGCTCAGGATCTCGGCGATCAGGCCATTCAGGTCGAGCTGGTCGAGCATCGCCGGCGGCGTGCGCGCATAGTCGCGGAAGTCGTCGACCATGCGCTTCATCGCATCGACCTGGTTGACGATCGTGGTCGTGCCGCGCTGGAGCAGGTCGGCCTGCGCTTGCGGCAGGTGTTCGGCCAGCTTCATCTGCATGCGTTCGGCCGCCAGCTGGATCGGCGTGAGCGGATTCTTGATTTCGTGCGCCAGGCGGCGCGCCACCTCGCCCCAGGCCACCGAGCGCTGGGCCGTGATCACGTCCGAGATATCGTCGAACACGACGATAAAGCCGCTGTCGGCGCCCACCGGCAGGCGCGAGCCGCGCGCCAGCAGCACGATGTCGTGCTCCTGTTCGTCGGCCGCACCGGTCTTGCGCTGGGCGTCGCGCGGGATCTCGATCTGCTGCTGCCAGTGCGCGCGCTTGCGGCGCTCGGCCGCCACGTGGGCACTCTGCGCCGAGAACGAGCGCGCCACCGTGTTCGAAAAATGCTCAAGGCCGGCGATGCGGTTCAGGGGCCCCGCCATCGCGCCCGGTTCGATCTGCAGGATGCGGTAGGCGGCATCGTTCGAGTTGACCACGATGCCCTCGGCATCGAGCACGATCACGCCGGCCGACATATTGGCCAGCACCGATTCCAGGTGGGCCTTGGCGCTTTGCAGCGCGGCGCGGTTACGCTCCACGGCGCTCCTGGCCTCGAACAGCTGGCCCGTCATCGCATTGAAGGATCGGGTCAAGGTGCCCAGTTCATCGTTGGTCTCGACGATCGGGCGCGGCGACAGGTCGCCCTCGGCCACCGCCTGCGTGCCTTCGGCCAGCACCAGCAGTGGCTGCGCGAGGTTGCCGGCGATGAGGAAGGCGCTGCCGATCGCCCCGAAGATCGCTAGCAGCAGCGTCAGGGTCAAGGTCACGATGTACATCTTGCGCAGGCCGGTACGCGCTTCGAGGCGCAGCCGGTATTCGGTGGAGGCCGAGCGCAGCACCTCGGCATTCGAGGCCAGGCCAACCGGCACTGCCTGCAGCAGTTGCAGGTAGCGCTGCTCCACGCCCGGCGGTTCGGGCACGGCCATCACCACGCGCAGGCGCAGGCCGGTCACGGCATCGAGTGCGTTCGAAGCGCCGTCTGCGGCCTCGTCGCCCGCATCGGCAGGGCCGACGCCGCCCTCGGCCTGGGCATACCCGCCCGGCATCCCGGCGCTGCGCAGCATGCGTTCATTGGGTGCGTCGGCAGCCAGGTTGGCGCCGCGGTCTTCGGTGGCGGCCGACAGCACGGCGCCGTTGGCGTCGACCAGCATCACGCTTTGCAGGCCGCTGGTATCAGCCAGCAGGCGCGCCAGCACCGGTTGCGCGGTCATGTCGCTCTGCCCTGCCAGCGTGGCAGCGGCAGTCTGCGCGGTGGCGCCCAGTTCCGACAGCGATTCGTCGAGCGCGGCGCGGCCCAGGTTCAGGCCCGATTCGATAGCCGATTCGATCTTGACGTCGAACCACGAATCAATGGAGTGCGACACGAACTGCACCGACACGATGAAGATCACGAGACCAGGCAGGATGCCGATCCCGGCAAACAGCAGCACCAGCCGCGCCATGAGCCGCGAGCCGAACTTGCCAGCCTTGTAGCGGGAATACAGGCGCCCCAGCGCCACGACGACGACGATCAGCAGCAGGAACGCCATCGCGGCAGTCAGGCCAAGGAGCCAGCTGTAGTAACGGCCGAAGAAGCCGGAATTGTCGGACGCGCCGGCCAGCAGGAACAGCAGGATCGAGACGATCGCGCCGCCGACGATCAGTGCGTAGCGCACCCCACCGCTGATCACTTCACTCCGCACGGTAAGTGAAGGTCTTTCGGCTGGAAGTCAGGCGCCAGTCCGAATCGTTGAAGGCATTGACCTGCAACGGCTTTTGCAGGTACTCGCGGTCCATGAACATGCGCAGCGAGACTTCATAGACTTCGCCGGCCTTGAGCGTGCCTTTGGGCGCGATCAGCCAGCGCGTCGGGCGCCGGATCATGAACATCGCGTCTTCAAAGGTCTGGAAACGTTCCTGGAACGAGCCCACCACGACCACGTAATACTGGCGCGTGAGCACGTCGTACGAAATGCGGATGGTGCGTTTTAATGAGACCGCTTTTTCGTCGCGCCAGTACCAGCGCGGGCGCGTGAGTTCGATCTCGGTGGTGAAGTGCAGCTGGACCCCGTGCTGGATCGCGTCCTTCAGGCCGTGATTCAGTTCGAAGTTGTAGGCCGTGTTGAGGCGGTAGCCATCGTCGCTTGCTTCGATGGTTGCGCGGGTGATTTCGATATCGTCGGCCGCCTGCGCCGGCGTGCCCATGGCAACGCACGCGATCGCCAGCAGCAACTGACAGGCGAAAAGGCGGAAAAATCGTAACGTCACGGGGGAGCCGGGGCCTTAAATAATGCGCGTGGTGAAAAGAACTTCACGCCGCTTTCTTCTGGAACAGGGCGTAGAACAAACCGTCATGATCCTGTCCAGCGCCACCGACGGGCAGCAGTTGGCCCGGCGCATCGAGGCGGACCGCGTCGTGGCGGGCCGCGAAGGCAGCCGCCTGCGCCTCCGATTCCTGGGGCCAGAGCGAACATGTCACGAATAGCAATTTACCATTCGGCAGCAGCATCTGCCAAAGGTTGTCGAGTATTTTGGCTGAAAGTGTTGCAAGTTGGGATGTATCCGACTTGCGGCGCAACCAGCGGATATCCGGGTGGCGGCGCACGATGCCCGACGCCGTGCACGGCACGTCGGCCAGGATGCGGTCGTATTGACGGCCATCCCACCAGTCGGTCGCGCCGGCGTCGGCCGTCACGAGCTGCGCTGCCAGGCCCAGGCGGCCGAGATTGTCACCCACGCGACCGAGCCGCAGCGCATCGGTGTCGACGGCAGTGAGGTCCACGTTCGCCACCTCGAGAATATGGCCGCTCTTGCCGCCCGGTGCGGCGCACGCGTCGAGCACGCGCATGCCGTCCTGCAGGTCGAGCAGCGGCGCGGCCAGCTGGGCGCCGGCATCCTGTACCGACACCACGCCCTCGGCAAAGCCGGGAATCTGGCTCACATTGATCGCCTGCGCCAGGCGCACCGCGTACGGCCCAACCTGCTCGGCATCCAGGCCCGCATCCTGCAGCGATTGCAGGTAGGCGGCGACCTCTTGCCGGCGGCGGTTCACGCGCAGCGTCAGTGGCGGATGCGCGTTGCCCGCGGCAAGCACGGCTTCCCAGTCGCGCGGGTAGGCGGCGCGCGCCGTGTCGATCCACCACTGCGGATAATTCCAGCGCGCCAGCGGCGTGCGCAGCGCTTCCTCGACGAGCGATTCACGCTCGCGCAGGAAGCGGCGCAGCACCGCATTGACCATCGCCTTGGCGTGCGCAAAATCGGGGTGCGCCGCCGCGCCGGTGACGGCCTGGTCGACCACGGTGAACGCTTCGTACGGCGCCGGCGTGCCCTCGGGCGGATCGAGCAGCGACAGCGCCGCGCACAGCAAGGCGCCCAGCATCGGCGGCTCGGGCGCCTTGCTCGTCATCAGGCCCAGCAGCGTTTCGCTGCGGCCCAGCTGGCGCATGGTACGGTAGGCGATGTCCTGGATCGCGCCGCGCGTTTGCGGCGTGACGTCATAGGCGCCGAACACGATCGACAGGGCCTGCGGCAGCGCCATGCCGCCCTGCACACGGGCGACGGCGCTGGCCGCGCCCAGCAGCGCAAGGGCCAGCGAGTCGGATTTGAGGTCGGGCTTGTAGTCGCGTTGCGGGGCGACCTTTACTTCATGACTGGCGCGCAGGCGCGGCTCTTCACGCTGCGGGCGCGCAACGTGATGCTTCAACTGATAACCGGACGCCGATGCCGGCTGGGCCGGTGCGCGTTCGCCCTGCGCCTGACTGCCCTGCCCTTGTCCCTGTGCGCGTGGTTGCCCGCGCTCGGCGGCCGGGGCCGGCTTGCGGCCTGCCGCGCCGGCGCCGCGCCGGTCGGACGCCGACTTGGCCTTGGGTTTCAGGGAGAGCGTTGGACGCTTGTCAGTCATGGCGAATAAAATGTTGCGAAAATGGGCTCCCATTGTAACGGTTATGCCTTTGACGACGCTTAATATAGTGGCCGCTGTGGTTATCCTGATAGTGGATGATACGCTGGCCGCTGGCGCCGCAGCCCGCCAAAGCGGCCCGTCAAGCTAGTATAATGTGCACTGTTTGCCTGACCTCCAGGCGCCGCCTCATTACATTTTCGACCATTCCCATGCTCGCCCAACAAAAACAACAAATCGTTGCCCTGTTCCAGGCCGCCCTCGCGCCGATCGTTGCCGGTACCGATCTCACCCCGAACGTGGTGCTCGAACGACCGCGCGATCCATCGCACGGCGACATCGCCTGCAATATCGCGATGCAGCTGGCCAAGCCACTCAAGACCAACCCGCGCGAACTGGCCACGCGCCTGGTCGCCGCACTGCTGGCCGAACCAGGCGCAGAGGGCCTGATCGAGGCCGCCGACATCGCCGGCCCCGGCTTCATCAACCTGCGCGTGGCCGCCAGCGCCAAGCAATCGGTCGCGCGCAGCGTGCTCGAACAGGGCGCGGCATTCGGTAGCAGCACCAGCGGCGCAGGCCACCATGTGATCATCGAATTCGTCTCAGCCAACCCGACCGGCCCGCTGCACGTCGGTCACGGCCGCCAGGCCGCGCTGGGCGACGCGATGGCGTCGCTGTTCCTGTCGCAGGGCCATGACGTCACGCGCGAGTTCTATTACAACGATGCGGGCGTGCAGATTGCCACGCTGGCGAACTCGGTGCAGGCACGCGCGCGCGGCTTCAAGCCGGGCGACGCCGAGTGGCCCGAATCGGCCTACAACGGCGACTACATCGCCGACATCGCCGCCGACTTCCTGGCCAAAAAAACCGTCTCGGCCAGCGATGGCGAGCCGGCCACCGCCAGCGGCGACGTCGACGATCTCGAATCGATCCGCCGCTTCGCCGTCACTTACCTGCGCAACGAGCAGGATCAGGATCTGCAGGCCTTCGGCGTCAAGTTCGACAACTACTACCTCGAGTCGTCGCTGTACGCCGACGGCAAGGTCGATACCGCCGTCAAGACGCTGGTCGACTCGGGCAAGACCTACGAGGACGGTGGCGCGCTGTGGCTCAAGACCACCGACTACGGCGACGACAAGGACCGCGTGATGCGCAAGTCCGACGGCACCTACACGTACTTCGTGCCGGACGTGGCGTACCACATCCAGAAATTCCGCCGCGGCTTCGACCAGGCGATCAACATCCAGGGCAGTGACCACCACGGCACGATCGCGCGCGTGCGCGCCGGTCTGCAGGCGGTCGACATCGGGATCCCGCAAGGCTATCCCGACTACGTGCTGCACAAGATGGTCACCGTGATGAAGGACGGCGAAGAGGTCAAGATTTCCAAACGCGCCGGCTCCTACGTCACCGTGCGCGACCTGATCGACTGGTCGGGCGCGGGCGACGTCACGCGTGGCCGCGACGCGGTGCGCTTTTTCCTCATCTCGCGCAAGGCCGACACCGAGTTCGTGTTCGACGTGAACGTCGCGCTCGAAACGAGCGACGAGAACCCGGTGTACTACGTCCAGTACGCCCATGCGCGCATCTGCTCGGCGCTGGCCAACTGGGGTGGCGATGTCGCTTCCCTCGCCAGCGTCGATTTGTCGCCGCTCACCTCGCCGAAGGAATTCGAACTGCTGGCCAAGCTGGCGTCGTACCCTGAAGTGCTCGAGCGCGCCTTGGGCGAACTGGGCCCGCACCAGGTGGCGTTCTACCTGCGCGAACTGGCCGGCGACCTGCACAGCTACTACTTCGCGCACAAGTGGCTGCTGGACGACGACGAGCCGCTCAAGCTGGCCCGCCTCGCTCTGGCCGCCGCCACGCGCCAGGTGCTGCGCAACGGCCTCGCGCTGATCGGCGTGTCGGCGCCGGACAAAATGTAAAACTGCATCCCACTGCTTAACCAGAAAGCGTCATGACCGCCATTCGATCCTTCTCGCCCCTCCGCCAGCGCGGCAGCACCCTGACGGGCATCATCATCGGCCTGATCATCGGGCTGGGCATCGCAGTGGCGGTCGCACTCGTGATCACCAAGGGCGCCTCGCCCTTTACCGATCGCTCCAACAAGATGGGGCGTCCGGCCGACCTCGAGCCGAGCCAGGCCAACGATCCGAACAAGCCGCTGTACGGCACCCGCACGCCGGTGCGCGAAACGCCCAAACCGGCGCCGAGTGCACCAGTTGCCGCGCCGGCAGCACCGGCAGCGCCGGCTGCAGCGCCCGCAGATGCCGATCCACTGGGCGCCGCAATCGCCGGCATGCAAACGCCGCGCCGCGCTCCGGCACCGGCGCCATCGCCGGCACCCGTCAACACGGTCGCAGCAGCACCGGCGGCGGCCGCCGTCACCGACGGCTATATCTATTACCTGCAAGCGGGCGCGTTCCGTGAAATGTCGGACGCTGAAAACACCCGCGCCAAGCTGGCGCTGCTGGGCTTCGAAGCTGCGATCACCGACCGCAGCACCGACAGCGGCGTGCTGCACCGCGTGCGCGTTGGCCCGTTCACGCAGGTCGAAGGCGTCAACCGCGCGCGCGCCAAGCTGCTCGACAGCGGCATCGACGTCGCCATCGTGCGCAACCAGCGCTGATCCGGCATGTCGCTGCCGGGCCAGCGCGTCTTCATCACCGGCGCCTCGAGCGGCATCGGCGCCGCGCTGGCGCGCGAATTTGCCGCGCGTGGCGCTGTGCTGGGCCTCTTGGGCCGGCGGCGCGACGCGCTCGACCAACTGCAGCAATCGCTCCCTGACGCCTCGCGCCACCAGGTGTATGCGGTCGACGTGCTCGATCGCGCGGCCCTTGCCAGCGCCGCACAAGACTTCATCGCCGTGAACGGCGGCGCCGACATCGTCATCGCCTGCGCCGGCATCTCGCAGGGCACGCTGACCGAGCAGGCCGACGATCTTGCTGTGTTCGACGCCGTCTTCGCCACCAATGTGAATGCCACGGTGGCGACGTTCGCACCGTTCATCGCCGCCATGAAAAACCAGCCAACGCCGTGCCGCTTGGTCGGCATCGGCAGCGTGGCCGGCATTCGCGGCATGCGCGGCGCCGGCGCCTACTGCGCCAGCAAGGCCGCGCTGCACAGCTATTGCGAAGCGCTGCGCGTGGAACTGCGGTCGTCGAACATTCGCGTGGTGACCATCGCCCCCGGCTACATCGATACCCCCATGACCCGTGCCAACCGCTTTCCCATGCCCTTTTTGATGCCCCCCGAACGCTTTGCCACGCGGGCTGTCGCGGCGATCGCGCGCGGTGACAGTTACCGCGTGCTGCCGTGGCAGATGGGCGTCGTCGCCAAGCTGCTGCGCCTGATGCCCAACGCCCTCTTCGACCGTCTCTTTGCGCGCGCGCCGACCAAGCCGCGCCGGAGGCAACCATGAACGCCGCCGCCATTGCCGCCCTGTCACGCGCAGGCGTCGCCGTTGAAGTCGTCGCGCAGACCGGGTCGACCAATGCCGATCTGCTCGCGCGCGCCAGCACGCTTGCCGCCCCATTGCTGCTGGTGGCCGAACATCAAAGCGCCGGCCGCGGGCGCGCGGGCCGCAGCTGGCTGTCGTCGCCCGAAGGCTCGCTGACGTTTTCGCTGGCCTGGCGCTTCGACGGCGGGCCGCAGGCGCTGCTTGGCCTGCCGCTGGCAGTGGGCGTGGCGCTGGCCGATACGCTGGGCACGCTGGGCCAGCAAGTGCAGTTGAAATGGCCGAACGATGTCCTCAAGGATGGCGACAAACTGGCCGGCATCCTGATCGAAACCCAGTCCGCCCCTGGCGGTGGCACCTGGACGGTGATCGGCATCGGCCTGAACCTGTTGATGCCGGACACAATGGAAGCGCAGCTGGGTCGCAGCGCGGCCGGCATGCCATGGCTGGCGCGCATGGACCGCGACGCGTTGCTGGCGGCGCTGCTCGACGGCCTGGCCGACTGCCTGCGCGAATTTACCGCGCGCGGGTTTGCCGCCTTCAGCGCGCGCTGGAATCTGCGCCATGCATGGCAGGGCGAGACCGTGGTCCTGCTCGACGGCGGCGTCGTGCGGCACGAAGGCCGCGCCGCCGGTGTCGACGATAGCGGGCGCTTGCTGCTCGATACGGCCGAAGGCCGCATCACCGTGATGGCCGGCGACGTCTCGCTGCGGGTGAAAGCATGATGCTGCTGATCGATGCCGGGAACACCCGCGTCAAGTGGGCGCTGGCAGAGGACGCCACGGCGCCGGGCGTCTGGTCGGCTACTGGCGCGGTAGCGCATGCCGGGCTGGATGCATTGGCGTCCGGCTGGTCCGGCGCCACGCGCGTGCTGGTCTCGAACGTGGCGGGGCCCGTGCTGACCGATCGCATCGCGGCCCTGCTGCCGGCGCATGCACAGGTCGAGTGGTTCGCGTCCACGCCGCAGCGCGCTGGCCTCACCAACGGCTACCGCGACCCGGCGCGGCTCGGGTGCGACCGCTTCGCCGCTGCCATCGGCGCGCGCGCGCTGGCGCCCGGCCAGGACCTGATCGTAGCCACCTGCGGCACCGCGACCACGGTCGATGCGGTGCGCGCCGACGGCCTCTTCATCGGCGGCATGATCCTGCCCGGGCTGGCCCTGATGGCGGCGAGCCTGGCGCGCAACACGGCGCAACTGCCGCAGGTCGATGCCGGCGCATTGCCGCCGCTGTTTGGCGACAACACGCAGGATGCGATCCTGTCCGGCCTGCTCTCGGCGCAGGCGGGCGCGATCGAGCGCGCCGTCGCTGGCCTGGGCGGCGCCTTCTGCATCGTCTCGGGCGGCGCCGCGCCCCATATCGCGCCGGCCCTCAAGGTTGCGCACCAGGTGGTCGATAACATCGTACTGGTCGGCCTGCATGCAGCAGCCACCGGCTCGACGGGAGATATGCGGTGCTGAAATTCGTGTTCTGGGCGCTACTGGGCGCCAACGGGGTCTTGCTGGCGTATGGCCAGGGCCTGCTCGGCCAGCCGGGTGATGCGGCGCGCGAGCCGGCGCGCCTGAAGAACCAGCTCGCGCCCGAACGCATGCAGCAGCTCACGCCAACGCAGGCCAGGCAGGCAGCACAGAGCGCTGCACCGGCACCGCAAGCCGAGATGGCTGCGCCCCTGCCCGAGCCAGCGCCTGAGCCTGCACCCGCGCCGGTGCCCCGGAACCTGGTCGCCTGCGTGCAGGCCGGCCCGTTCAGCACGGCCGATGCGCGCCGCTTCGAGGCACGTGTCGCGCGGCTTGGCCTGGCAGCGCGCCAGTCGCGTATCGAGATCCCGTTGCAGGAAGTAACGAGCCGCCTGGTCTACCTGCCACCGAACGGCGGCCGCGAAGGCGCCCAGCGCCGCGTCGCCGAACTCAAGGAGCGCGGCGTGACCAACTTCTTCATCATGCAGAACGACACGTCGCCATTACGGTATGCGATTTCGCTGGGCGTGTTCAAATCGGACGGGGCAGCGCAAAAGCTCGTGGCCGACCTGCAGCGCCAGGGCGTGCGCGGTGTGCGCATTCTGCCGCGCGGTCCACAGGTGACGCGCGCCGGCTATCAGTACCGCCAGATCGAGGCTGGCGAGCGCGATCGCCTGACTGGTATTGCCGATAACTACAACGGTGTCGAAGTCACCCGCTGCAGCTGATCCTGTTTCAAGATCAACAACGGCGCACCTGTGGGTGCGCTTTTTTTCGTCCCTACGTGTTGCGCGGACGCTGAAACCTGTCGAATTTCTTTACACTAAATTCTTTTAAGAAAATAAGATTGTTTATAATCAATGAGTTGCCCTGATGGCACAAGTATTGCTATATACAAATTATCGTTTCTTAAATTCAAAACTAGGGGTTTGCCATGAAAAAACTGATCACCACCGCTCTGCTGACCGCTCTCTGCACTCTCTCCGCTGCAGCACTGGCCACGCCAATCGCGATGACGGGCGCATTCGCCTCGAACGACATGGCAAACAACAACTACAGCGCCGTGTTCAGTGGCAAATCGTTCCTGCCAGCCGACTATACGGTCAACAGCCTGACGTACTCGTTCTCGTTCCGCGACGATGGCACCGATATGTTCACGACGTCGGCGCCAGTTTCCACTGGCAGCAACATGACGGGCTGGATGCCCCACACCTCGATCAGCTATGCACGCTACCTGACCAATTACGCGACGGTGGAGCGTACGGGCCAGCAGGAAAGCGCCGCCCTGTCGATCGGTGGCGTCCTGCTCGGCACGGGCAGCACGGCATTGACGGAGTCGAGCGCCACCACTTCGAGCCCGCTTCAGGTCAAGTACGAAGGCACGAGCTGCTCTTACTACCAGTGCTACGATTTCTACACGAAGAGCTGGACTGACACGACGACCATCACCCGTGACAACACCGGCGCCTTCACCATCAGCGGCATCATTTCGAACCAGTCGATCATCGACGAACTGCTGCGCAGCGACCAGCTCACGCTGAACCTGAAAGTCGCGGGCGACCTGGTGCTGACCAATTCGCAGCTGCTGCTGGACTACACGAAAGTCGTGGCGTCTGCTGAAGTGCCGGAACCATCGAGCATCCTGCTGGCGCTCGCCGGTCTGGCCGGTCTGGGCGCCGTGCGTCGCCGCAGCAAGCGCGTGGCGGCATAACGCAGTGTCAGAAAGCCTGGCGAGGCGTCAGCGCCGCACGACGATCGGCTTCAACCCCAACGAAGCCGGCAGCGCGTCCATCGCCTCGATCGCCTCGGCACGGGTCGGATACGGCCCGCCGTACAGGCGATTGAATGACCCCACCTTCACCACTTCGAGCGTGCCCACGTCCACACCGGCGCGCACGATCTGGTCGCTGATCGCTTCGGCGGTACCAGTGCGGCCATACGCGCCAAGCTGGATGTAGTAGTCGCCCGTCGTGGCGCGCGGCGCAGGTGCGGCTTGCGCCGCTGGTGTCGCCGGCTCCACCAGGCGCACGACGGCGCCGCTGTCCGACCGCACCCGGTCTTCGAGCATCAGCGCGGCGATCTCGGGCGGCGCCGATTGCGCCTGCGATGTCGCTTCACGCCGCGCGGCGGCAATCTGCGCCGGATTGACGATCGGATCGCCCGGGAACAGGCGCTCGATTTCAACCTCGTGGCTGCCGTTACCGAGCAGGCCCAGTTTCAGCGCGGCCGTGTACGACACGTCGATGATGCGCGTGGAATGGAACGGGCCGCGATCGTTGATGCGCACCACCACCGACTGCCCGCTTTCCAGGCTGGTCACGCGCACGTACGACGGAATCGGCAGCGTCGGGTGTGCACCCGTCATCTTGTACATGTCGTAGAGCTCACCGGACGCGGTGCGCTGGCCATGGAATTTCTTGCCATACCAGGTGCTGATGCCGCGCTGGGTCAACCGTTCATCATTGCCCAGCGGCGTGTAGGTCTTGCCCAGCACCGTGTAGGGACGGCTGGTGAACTTGTTGAACGGTTCGGCCACGACGACCGCGTCGGGCGTTTCGAGCAGGCCGTCGGGCGGATTCTCGCCCGGGCCGTCGTCCTTGTAGTAGCCGCCCCGCCCCGAATTGGCGGCCGGCAGCTTGGGCGCGGGGCCATGCTTGGCGGTGGGCTTGTGCGGCCACGGAAATGGCGACAAGCGTTTGTGTTCACCGGTACTGCTGCACGCCGTGACAAGAAAGGCAACCGCTACGACCGCCGGGATGTTTTTGCGAACGCCCATTGGCAGTCCTCCTGCTAGTTAAGTCTTCACCAGTTTACGGTGTCTTTGAATACTCATCAATATGCCGGCGCCAAGGCCGAGTGTGATAAAGGCAGTGCCGCCGTAGCTCATGAAGGGCAACGGCACGCCGACCACGGGCAGGATGCCCGCCACCATGCCCATGTTGACAAAGGCATAGGTAAAGAAAATCATCGAGATCGACCCGGCCAGCAGGCGCCCGAAGGTATTGGCCGCATTGGCCGCGATCATCAGGCCGCGCCCGATCAGCAGCAGGTACACGAACAGCAGGAACAGGTTGCCGATCAGGCCGAATTCTTCCGAATACACCGAGAACACGAAGTCGGTGGTCCGCTCGGGCACGAATTCCAGGTAACCCTGCGTGCCCTTCATATAGCCCTTGCCGCTCACGCCACCGGAGCCGATCGCGATGATCGACTGGATGATGTGGAAGCCCTTGCCCAGCGGGTCGGAGGTGGGATCGATCAGCGTCATCACCCGCTCGCGCTGGTAATCGTGCATCATCGACCAGCCCACCGGCAGGCTGGCCAGCCCCAGCACCGACACGGCGGCGATGGCCTTCCACGACAGGCCGGCCAGGAAGATCACGTACAACCCCGATGATGCCACCAGCAGCGACGTGCCGAGGTCGGGCTGCTTCATGATGAACGCCACCGGGATCATCAGGAGCGCCCCGGCGGCCAGGTAATTCTTCCAGCCCGCGACCTGGGCCCGGGTCTGGAAATACCAGGCCAGCATCAGGGGCACGCCGATCTTCATGATCTCGGACGGCTGGATGTCGATCACGCCGATGTGCAGCCAGCGCCGCGCACCCTTTTTGATCAGGCCAAACATGGCCACCGCGATCAGCAGCGCGACCCCGATGGTATAGATCGGCACGGCCAGGCGCATCAGCGTTTGCGGCGCGATGTTCGCGGCGATCCACATCACGGCAAACGACAGCAGGAAGTTACGGATCTGGTGCTCGACCCGGTCCGGGAAGTCGGCGCCGGCCGACGACATGGTGATCATGCTGATCGTGACCAGAACCGCCAGGATCAGCGTGAGCGGCAGGTCGAACACCGTGAAATAGGGGCGCAGGCGCCGCCGCAGCGAACGCCGTTCTGGAATATGGGCCATGATTTACTCGGTTCGGGTGACGGCGGGCGCGCTGGCCGTCTGGAGCGGTGCGGTCACGGGCGCCGGTGCTGGTGCTGGCGCGATCTTCTTGACGGTGACGGGACGCTCGGCCTTTTTTGGTTCGGCCGGCGGCGCCGGGCGCTTGCCCAGGATGGCGTAATCGAGCACCTTGCGCGCGATCGGCGCGGCGATAGCCCCGCCAAAGCCGGCGTTTTCAACAACCATCGCCAGCGCGATGCGCGGCTGCTCGGCCGGCGCAAACACGGTAAACAGCGCATTGTCGCGATGGCGTTCATCGATTGCGTTGGCATTGTATTTCTTGCCGCGCAAGCCAATCACCTGGGCCGTGCCGGTCTTGCCGCCGGCCGTGTACAGGGCGCCGGCAAAGGCTTTCTGGCCGGTGCCTTCGCGGATCACCCCCGCCATCGCATCCTTGATGAAGGCGATGTGCTCGGGCTTCATGGCCAGGCGCCGGGTTTCCTTCGGCACGGTCAGCGTGCGCTCGCGGGTGGCACCATCCTCGATCATCTTGACCAGGTGCGGCTTCATCACCACGCCGTTGTTGGCCAGGATCGCGGTGGCGTGCGCCAGCTGCAGCATCGTGTAGTTGTTGAAGCCCTGGCCGATCGCGACCGAAATGGTGTCGCCGCCGACCCACTTCTGGGCCGCCGGGTTGCGCTTGAAACGTTCGGCCTTCCACTCTTTCGAGGGCAGCACGCCGGTCTTTTCGTAATCGAGGTCGATCCCGGTCGGCTGGCCAAAGCCAAATTCACGCATGAACTTCGAGATGTTATCGATGCCCATCTCGTTGGACAGCTGATAGTAATAGGTATCGCACGAGTGGGCGATCGAGGTGTACATATTGACGAAGCCGTGCCCGCCCGGCTTGTCATCGTTGAAGCGGTGCCCGCCCAGCATGAAGAAGCCCGGATCGCGGATCGCATCCTGCGGGCGGCGGAACCCCATCTCGAGCGCTGCCAGCGACATGAACGGCTTGAAGGTCGAACCGGGCGGATAAGTGCCCGACAGCGGCCGGTTCATCAGCGGCTTGTCGAGCGAGGTATTGAGTTCGTTCCAGCTCTGGGTATCGATGCCGTCGACGAACAGGTTCGGATCGAACCCGGGGCGCGACACGTACGCGAGCACGTCGCCGGTGGCCGGCTCGATCGCCACCAGGGCGCCGCGCTGGTCACCGAACGCTTCTTCGGCGATCTTCTGCAGTTCGATGTCGATCGACAGGATCAGGTTACTGCCGGGCGTTGGCGCCGTGCGGCGCAGCGTGCGGATGGCGCGCCCACCGGCGGAGCGCTCGACCTGTTCGTAGCCGGTCTGGCCGTGCAGCTGGCGCTCGTAGCGCTTCTCGACGCCTTCCTTGCCCATGTGATCGGTGCCGTTGTAGTTGGCGGCGTCGTCGCCCTCTTCCAGCGCGTCGGCTTCCTTCTGGTTGATGCGGCCGATATAGCCGATCACGTGCGAGGCCACCTCGCCCATCGGATACTGGCGAAACAGGCGCGCCTGCACTTCGACGCCGGGAAAGCGGAAGCGCTGGGCGGTGAAGCGGGCAACTTCGTCATCGGTCAGGCGCGTGCGCAGCGGGACGCTGGCAAAGCTGCGCGACTCTTCCAGCAAGCGCTTGAAGCGGCGCCGGTCACGTGGCTCGATCTGCACCAGCTTGGCCAGTTCGTCGATCACCGATTCCATGTTCGCCTGCAACTTCGACGGCGTCAGTTCGAGGGTGTAGGCCGAATAGTTACGCGCCAGGACCACGCCGTTGCGGTCGACGATCAAGCCGCGGTTGGGCACGATCGGCACCAGCGCAATGCGGTTGTCCTCGGCCTGGGCCGCGTACTGGTCGTGGTGCAGCACCTGCAGCCACACGACGCGCGCGACCAGGAGGCCAAAGCAAATGAAGACCAGGGCGATCAGCACCGTCAGGCGCATCCGGAACTGGTGGATCTCGCGATCGCTGTCTTTGAATTCGGTCATGCGCTTATTGGTCGATTCGGGTCAATTCAGGTCGGTCAGATCGGACGGGTGTGGTCGCGGTCGACCGCGCGGCGCTGGGGCGCCAGCAGCAGCCAGGTGATCACGGGCCACAGGATTACCGCCACCACGCTCTCGATGAACTGCAACAGGCCCGGGAAGCGGCCGGAAACGATGAAATGCACGATCAGCTGGATCGCCTGCGCCATCAGGAGCAGCGGGAACACGTGCATGGCCTGGGTGAGCGTCGGGAACCACAGCACGCGGCGGTGGATCATGATGGCGAAGTACGACAGCAGCGTGTAGGCCAGCGCGTTCTCGCCCAGGAGGCTCGCATCGTGCACGTCCATCAAGAGGCCCATGCAGAAGGCGACGCCGATGCCGACCTTGCGCGGCTGGTGAATGCCCCAGAAGACCAGCACCAGCGCGACGAAATCGGGCGCGCCGAGCCAGCGGCCCCACGGCATCAGGTTGAGCATGAAGGCGCACACCAGGCTGAACATGATGAACAGCGGGCTGACGGGCAGCAGGATGTAGTGTGGGCGGTTACCTGGCATGGTGGCTTATCGGGTTGGTGACGGTGCTGCCGGCGTCGGTGTGACTGGCGTCGGTGCAGGCTGCGCCCGGACCGCCGGCGTAGTAGCGGCGCGTGTCGTTGCAGCCGGCACGGGTGCGGTCAGCGTCGTCGTCGGTGCGGCGCCCGGCGTGACCGGCGCAACCGGCGACTGCAAGGCGGCCGGTGCGCCGGCTGCCGGCAATGGCGAGGCGGGCAACGGCGGCGTCGGCACCGGCGCCATTGCCGGCAGCTTGCGGCGGTTGCCGGTTGGCGGCGTTTCCTGCGGCGGGCGCGCCGGCAAGGCGTGGTTCGACATGATCACGAGCACCTGGCGGTTGCGGTCGATGCCGGCCAGCGGCAGGCCGACCACGCGGCCGAACGAACCGGTCGCTTTTTCGACCTGCGTCACGCGCGCCACGGCCAGGCCGGCCGGGTACATGCCGTCCAGGCCCGACGTGACCAGCACGTCGCCGACCTGGATGTCGGCATCCTGCGCCACGAAGCGCAGATCGAGCTGGCCGGAGTGACCGCGGCCATAGACGATGCTGCGCAAACCGCTGCGCAGCACCTGCACGGGAATGGCCTGGTCCTTGTCGGTCAGGAGCGTCACTTCGGATGTGAACGGGAACACGCGCGTGACCTGGCCAACGACGCCGGCATGGTCGATCACCGGCAGGCCCGGCGTGACGTCGTCACGCGAACCACGGTTGATGACGATCCGGCGCGTCGACGGATCGCGCGCGTCGTACAGGATTTCGGCCATCTGCGATTGCACGGGCAGTTGCTGCTTGCCGTCCATCAGGCGCCGCAGATGGATGTTCTCGGCCATCTGGAACTGTGCCTGCTGCAGCAGGCGGGCCTGGGCCAGCTCGTGGTTCTTCAGCACCTGGACCTGCTTTTGCAGCGTGGAGACCGACGAGAAGTAGACGCCCATATTGCCCACTGCATCGCGCGGCAGCATGGCGGCCATCTGCATCGGGTACAGCACGGTGGCGGCGACCGTACGCACGCCGGCAAGAAGCCCCATGCGGGCGTCGACCACCAGCAGAACGATCGCGATCAGCGCGAACACCGTCACCTTGACACGCGCGGGCGCGCCTTGTTTGAACAGCGGCGGAGGACTATATTCCATGAGCTCTGGTGGTGGTAACGCGGGAGTTCATATCAAGACGGGCAGTCGCGCGCAGCTTGTGACCGCACGCCCTGCCCGTCCTGGAAGACCACGTGCGGCTTATTCGTACGAGAAGATGGAACCGAGTTTGTCCATCCGTTCCAGCGCCATGCCCGAGCCGCGCACCACGCAGGTCAGCGGGTCTTCGGCCACCAGCACCGGCAGGCCGGTTTCTTCCATCAGCAGACGATCCAGATCGCGCAGCAGCGCGCCACCGCCGGTGAGCATCATGCCCTTTTCGGCGATGTCGGCGCCCAGCTCTGGCGGAGCCTGTTCCAGTGCGTTCTTGACGGCCGAGACGATCTGGTTCAGCGGGTCGGTCAGCGCTTCGAGGATCTCGTTGCTCGAGATCGTGAATGAGCGCGGGATGCCTTCGGACAGGTTGCGGCCCTTGACTTCCATCTCCTTGACTTCCGAACCCGGGAACGCCGAGCCGATCGCCTTCTTGATCGCTTCCGCGGTCTGCTCGCCGATCAGCATGCCGTAGTTGCGGCGGATGTAGTTGACGATGGCTTCGTCGAACTTGTCGCCGCCCACGCGCACCGAGCCCTTGTAGACCATGCCGCCCAGCGAGATGATGCCCACTTCGGTGGTGCCGCCGCCGATGTCGACGACCATCGAGCCGGTTGCTTCCGAGACCGGCAGGCCGGCGCCGATGGCCGCGGCCATCGGCTCTTCGATCAGGTACACCTGCGAGGCGCCGGCGCCGAGGGCCGATTCACGGATCGCGCGGCGCTCGACCTGGGTCGAACCGCATGGCACGCAGATGATGATGCGTGGCGAAGGACGGAAGAATTTGGACTCGTGCACCATGCGGATGAACTGCTTGAGCATCTGTTCGGTGACGGTGAAGTCGGCGATCACGCCATCCTTCATCGGGCGGATCGCCTCGATATTGCCGGGCACCTTGCCCAGCATCTGTTTGGCTTCCTTGCCAACCGCCTGGATCGTCTTCTTGCCATTTGGCCCGCCCTGCTGGCGGATCGCGACGACCGACGGCTCGTCCAGCACGATGCCCAGACCGCGCACATAAATCAGCGTATTGGCGGTACCGAGGTCAATGGCGAGGTCGTTCGAGAAATAGCTGCGTAAAAAACCAAACATGAGTGTCCTGATGCGCATCAATGTGCGCCTAAACATTGATCGGGGATTCTGTGCCGCACCTGCCAACCGAGGGCACCGCGGACTTTCATTGCGCGGTAGCCATAGCTTTCGGCACGACAACGCATTAGCCCGCCATTCTACCTTATAATTTGACGTTTACATGCCCAATACAGGTGGATTTCCCCACCGAATTGCAAGCGGTTTGCGCGATATTTGAAGGGTTTTATCAACTTTAAAATGCTGTTCGCTGACAACTTGCTAACATTCTTTATTCGCCTAATCACATTCTGCGCGGCCTAGGGCCGCGCCACCTTGCCATGTCCCTGACCCTATCTGACGTAAAACGCATTGCCAACCTGGCCCAGCTCGAGATGAACGACGCCGATGCCGAGATTGCGCTGGGCGAGTTGAACGGCATTTTCGCGCTGGCCGAGCAGATGCAGGCGGTCGATACCACCGGCGTGGCGCCACTGGCGCAGCCGCTGTCGGCGATCCTTGCCCTGCCACTGCGCCTGCGCGACGACGTGGTGACCGAACAGAACCACCGCGACGATTACCAGGCACCGGCCCCGAAAGCCCAGGACGGCCTGTATCTGGTGCCGAAGGTCATCGAGTAATCCCGGCTTTTGAATCGCTCACGAATCCGCTTTTAGAATCGACACGCACATGCATAACAAGACCCTCAAGGAGCTGTCCGCGCTCCTGCACTCGAAGCAGATCTCGAGCACCGAACTGACGCGCCACTACCTCGGCCGCATCGACGCCAGCGAGCATAACGCCTTCCTGCACGTGGACCACGCGCGCTCGCTGGCGCAGGCCGCCGAGGCCGACGTGCGCTTCGCCGCCGGCACGGCCGGCCCGCTGACGGGCGTGCCGATCGCGCACAAGGATATTTTCGTCACGCGCGACTGGCGCACGACGGCCGGCTCGAAGATGCTCGAGGGCTACGTCAGCCCGTTCGATGCCACCGTGGTCGAACGCTTCCGCAACGCCGGCATGGTCACGCTGGGCAAGGTCAATCTCGACGAATTCGCGATGGGCTCGGCCAATGAAAATTCGGCCTACGGCGCAGTGAAGAATCCATGGGACATGACGGCAGTGCCAGGCGGCTCGTCGGGCGGCTCGGCGGCGGCGATCGCTGCGCGCCTGGCGCCGGCGGCCACCGCCACCGACACCGGCGGCTCGATCCGCCAGCCGGCCGCGTTCTGCGGCGTCACCGGCATCAAGCCGACCTACGGACGCGTATCGCGCTTCGGCATGATCGCGTTTGCCTCGTCGCTCGACCAGGGCGGCCCGATCGCCCAGAGCGCGGAGGATTGCGCGCTGCTGCTGAACGAAATGATCGGCTTCGACGAGCGTGATTCGACCAGCCTGACGGTCGACCAGGGCAACGTCGCGGAAGACTACACGCGCGCGCTGGATCACCCGCTGACCGGGCTGCGCATCGGCGTGCCGGCCGAATATTTCGGCGAAGGCCTGGCCAGCGACGTCGAAAGCACCGTGCGCGCGGCGCTCGAACAGTTCGTCAAACTGGGTGCGACGCTGGTGGACATCTCGCTGCCAAAGACCGCGCTGTCGATCCCGACCTATTACATCATCGCGCCGGCGGAAGCCTCGTCGAACCTGTCGCGCTTTGACGGTGTGCGCTACGGCCACCGCGCCAGCGAGTACAAGGATCTCCAGGACATGTACCGCAAAACCCGCGCCGAAGGTTTCGGCACCGAGGTTAAGCGCCGCATCCTGGTGGGCACCTATGTGCTGTGCCACGGCTACTACGACGCCTACTACGTGCAGGCGCAGAAGATCCGGCGCCTGATCGCCGACGACTTCCAGGCTGCATTTGCCGACAAGTGCGACGTGATCATGGGCCCGGTCGCACCGACCGTGGCGTGGGACCTGGGCGCCAAGTCGAACGATCCGGTGGCGAACTACCTGGCCGACATCTACACGCTCTCGACCAGCCTGGCGGGCCTGCCCGGCATGTCGATCCCGTGCGGCTTCGGCGCCGGCGAGAAGAACGGCAAGCGGCCGGTCGGCCTGCAAATCATCGGCAACTACTTCGCCGAAGCCAGGCTGCTGAACATCGCGCACCAGTACCAGCTCGCGACCGATTGGCATACGCGCACGCCGGACGGCGTTTGATTCGCGCCGACACAGAACAAAGAGAGAACACTATGCAATGGGAAGTCGTCATCGGTCTTGAGAACCACGTGCAGCTCACGACCCAATCGAAAATCTTCAGCGGCAGCGCGATCCGTTTCGGCGCCGAGCCAAACACGCAGGCCAGCCCGGTCGACCTGGCGCTGCCGGGCGTGCTGCCGGTGCTGAACCGCGGCGCCGTCGAACGCGCGATCCGTTTCGGCCTGGCGGTCGGCGGCACCATCGCGCCGGAGTCGGTCTTCGCGCGCAAGAACTACTTTTATCCCGACCTGCCGAAGGGTTACCAGATCAGCCAGTTCGCCGATCCGGTGGTCCAGGGCGGCACGCTGACCTTCGCCTACGAAAAAGACGGCAAGCTCGAAATGAAGACGGTCAACCTGACCCGCGCCCACCTCGAGGAAGACGCGGGCAAGTCGCTGCACGAAGACTATGCGGGCATGAGCGGAATCGACCTGAATCGCGCCGGCACGCCGCTGCTCGAAATCGTGTCCGAACCTGAAATGCGCAGCGCCGCCGAAGCGGTGGCGTATGCCAAGGCGATGCACTCGCTGGTGATGTGGCTGGGCGTTTGCGACGGCAATATGCAGGAGGGTTCGTTCCGCTGCGACGTCAACGTCTCGGTGCGCCCGGTGGGCCAGCAGGAATTCGGCACGCGCTGCGAAATCAAGAACCTGAACTCGTTCCGCTTCATGGAAGAAGCGATCCACTACGAAGTGCGGCGCCAGATCGAGCTGATTGAAGACGGCGGCAAGGTGATCCAGGCAACGCGCCTGTGGGATCCGGACCGTAAAGAAACGCGCTCGATGCGCACGAAAGAAGACGCGCAGGATTACCGCTACTTCCCCGACCCCGACCTGCCGCCGCTGGCGATCGGCCAGGACTGGATCGAGCGCGTGAAAGCGGAGATGCCGGAACTGCCAGGCGCCATGCGCGCACGCTTCACGGGCGAATACGGCCTGCCGGAATACGATAGCCTGGTGCTCACGTCGTCGCAGACGATGGCGACGTACTACGAAGCGGTGGTGGCAAAAGCCGGCAAGGAAAACGCGAAATCGGCCGCCAACTGGATGATGGGCGACGTGTCGTCGACACTGAACCGCGAAGGCGTCGAGCTGCAGGCATCGCCAGTGAGCGCTGCGCAACTGGCGCTGCTGCTCAGGCGCATCGCCGACGGCACGATCTCGAACAAGGCCGCAAAAGAAGTCTTCGCGGCAATGTGGGACGCCAAATCGGACGACGAGGGATTGGCCGACACGGTCATCGACCAAAAGGGGCTGAAACAGATCTCGGATACGGGCGCACTGGAAGCGATCGTCGACGAAGTCCTGGCCGCCAACGCCAAATCCGTCGAACAATACCGCGCCGGCAAAGAAGCCGCGATCAACGCCCTGATCGGCCAGGCCATGAAAGCCTCCAAAGGCAAAGCCAACCCAGCGCAAGTGACCGAACTGCTGAAGAAAAAGCTGACCAGCTAACCTTCCTCCTCAATTAGGGTCAGAGTCGAATTATTGAGCAATTGCCCACAATTGCCAGCTATTCGACGCTGACCCTGATTCATTTTTACCCACAGTCATTGCCCAGCCTAGCGACTCTGTCCCCACTTATCGGGCGACCGCGAGCAATTGCCCAACAATTCGACTCTGACCCTATTTGTTTGGACGGCCTAAACTGTCCGCAAAGCACGAAAGCTGGTCCGATTCCTGGTCAATTCATTAAACTGACAAGCGATATTCCAAGCGGAAAATATATCGATTCCTGCAAGCACATAAATAATGAGGGTCAGAGTCGAATTGTTTGACAACATTGGGTAATTGCCCAATAAGTCGACTCTGACCCTAATTAATTTGCAAGAGTTTCCGCCAATCTAAATTAGGGTCAGAGTCGAATTGTTTGACAACTTTGGGGAATTGCCCAACAAATCTACTCTGACCCTAATTGTTGGGCTATTGCTTTTGGATGCCGTAGCGGGTGCGGTAGGCGGAGACGGCGTCTTTGTGTTGCGACAGGCGGGGGTCGGCGGTGTGGGTGTCGAGGTAGGTGAAGAGGTCGGCGAGGTTGGCGATCGAGATCACCGGGATGTTGAATTCGCGCGAGACTTCCTGGACTGCTGACAGTTCCGAGAGTGCGTCATCCGTGCCCGAGCGCTCCATGCGATCCAGTGCGATGAGCACGGCGGCTGGCTCGGCGCCGGCGGCGCGGATCATGGCGACCGATTCGCGCACCGAGGTGCCGGCGCTGATCACGTCATCGATGATCACGACCTTGCCCTGCAGCTTGGCGCCGACGATCGTGCCGCCTTCGCCGTGGTCTTTCGCTTCCTTGCGGTTGTAGGCGTACGACGTGTCGCGGCCTTTCGCGGCCAGGGCCACTGCCGTGGCGGAGGCCAGCGTGATGCCCTTGTAGGCCGGGCCGAACAGCATGTCGAATTCGACGCCCGAGTCGAGCAGCGTCTGCGCGTAGAACTGCGCGAGCTTGCCCAGCGTGGCGCCGTCGTGGAACAGGCCGGCGTTGAAGAAGTATGGCGACAGGCGCCCGGCCTTGGTCGTGAATTGGCCGAACTTCAATACTTCGGCCTCGACCGAAAACCCGATGAATTGCTGGCGCAGATCAGTCATGTACTTCTCCCTGAATGTCGAAAGCGGCTATTTTAATCGCTCACGGCCCTGCCGGCGACGACCCGTAGCGCTTCGGCACCGCTAATCGGCTTGACCATGTGCGCCGCGAAGCCGCTGGCCTGGCTGCGCGCACGGTCCGTGGCCTGGCCGTACCCGGTCAGTGCGACCAGGCGGCACAGGCGCCCTGCCGGCAGCGCGTGGATGCGCGCGGCGAGCTGGTAGCCGTCGAGCACAGGCAGGCCGATGTCGAGCAGCGCGACGTCGGGCCGGAAGCGTTCAACCGCTGCCAGCGCCGCCACCGGATCGTGATACACCTCGACCGTGTGACCATGCGCGGTCAGCAGGCGCGCCAGCGTATTGGCGCCGTCGGCATTGTCGTCCACCACCAGCACCCGCTGCGGCGCGCTGTCGATGGCCGGCGCGGCCGCAACGGCCACCGGTGCCGATAGCCCCGCCACACCATGCAGCGGCAGGCGCACCACGAACTGGCTACCCAGGCCCCGTCCTTCGCTGCGCGCTTCGACGCTGCCGCCATGCAGTTCGACGATGTTCCTGACCAGCGCCAGTCCGATCCCGAGCCCGCCCTCGGCGCGGTCGATGCTGCGTTTGCCCTGGAAGAACAGCTCGAACACCTGCTCGCGCATCGCCGGCGCCAGGCCAATGCCCGTGTCGCGCACGCTGATCTCGACCACGTCCGCGCCGTCGCGCCGTGCGCGCAGCCAGATCCGGCCACCTGGTTCGGTGTAGCGCGCGGCGTTGGTCAAGAGGTTCGACACCACCTGCACCAGCCGCGCCGGATCGCCTTCCCACACCAGGCCCGGTTCGACATCGACCTCGAGATGGTGCCGGCGCTGCTCCACCAGCAGGCTTGCCATCTCGAGCGCGCGGCCCGTTACCTGCGCCATCTCGACCTGCTCGACCTTTAGTTCGATCTTGCCGCGCGTGACGCGCGAGACGTCGAGCAGGTCGTCCACCAGCCGCACCAGATGGTCGACCTGACGCTGGATGATCTCGCCCTCGCGGCCATACGCGCCGTCGCCCCGCATGCGCATCAGTTGCAGCGCGGTGACGATCGGCGAGAGCGGATTGCGCAGCTCGTGGCCCAGCATCGCCAGGAATTCATCCTTGGCCTGGCTGGCCGCGCCCAGGTCGACCAGCAGCTGCTCGCGCTCGCGGGCGGCATGCTCGATCGCCAGGCGGTTGCGTACGTGCTCGGTCACGTCGACCGCCACCACGATCACGCCTTCCGGCCGGCCGTCCAGGTCCAGCAGCGGCTCCAGACTGAACTTGAAGAAGCGTTCCACCGGCTGGCCATCTGCATCCAGACGCGAAACTGACAGCTCCTCGGCCTGATACGACACGCCGCTGGCGTAGACGCGCGCGACCGCCTCCGCGACGCCAGCGCCGCCCAGGTGCGGGAACGCTTCGTCGAAGGTCTGGCCCAGCATGCTGCTGGTGTCGATCAGGTCGCGGTAGCGGTTGTTCACCAGCCGGAAGCGCAGCTCGGGCCCCATCAACAGCGCCGCAGCGACCGGCGCGGCCATCAGCATGGCGTCGCGCTGCGCCAGCGCCTGATCGCGCTCGTGGCGTTCGGACGCGTCGCGCGTGAAGCAGCGCGTGTAGCGCAGCTGGCCGTCGACGAAATGCCCGTTCGAGTGGATCAGCACGTGCTTGATCGAGCCGTCCTTGCAGCGCAGGCGCGCCGGCTGGTCGTACAGCGCCTCGCCCGCCAGCAGGGTGCGCAGGATGAAGTCGATCGTGGCCGGGTCTTCGTGAAAGTCGGCGATATGCCGCCCGACGTACTCTTCCCAGCCATAGCCAAGCATTTGCAATTCGGCGCGGTTGGCCCACAGGATGGTGCCGTCGGGGCCGACGCGGTGCAGCCCTTCGACGGCGTTCTCCACGAAATCGTAGAGTTCGGCGGCCGTGGCGTCATCGTGCTCGCGCACGGGAATAGCAACGACGTCCGCAGGAAGCGGTTTGTCTGTGTTCATGGGATCGGGAAGAAGGGAAAATGCAGCGTGCCGTCGACGCGCAGGGGACCGCCAGTATACCAGATCGTTGCCATTGATCACCGCCATTCCCCATAAAGCAACAGCCTCAAGGCATGACTGGTAGCATCAAAACACGCTACACTTGCGGGCTAACGATGCGCCTCCCAATGCGCTCTGCCCTCTTTCACCTGCCCGACTATCTCCATGCCACGAATCATTTCCGCAAACCTCAATGGTATCCGCTCCGCCCACAAGAAGGGCTTCTTCGACTGGCTGGCCACGCAGGACGCCGACTACATCTGCGTCCAGGAACTCAAGGCCCAGGAAGCCGACATGACCGAAGACTTCCTGCGCCCGCACGGCTACCACGGGCGTTTCCACTATGCCGAGAAAAAGGGCTACTCGGGCACCGGCGTCTACAGCCGCACCGAACCCGACCAGCACCGCATCGGTTTCGGCTGCCTGGAGTTCGATGCCGAAGGCCGCTACACGCGCTGCGACTTCGGCAACCTGACCGTCATCTCGGTCTACTGCCCATCCGGCTCTTCGTCGCCCGAGCGCCAGCTGGCCAAGTTCCGCTTCATGGAAGTCTTCCTGCCGCATCTGCAGGAATTGCAGGCCGAAGGCCGCGAAGTCGTCATCTGCGGTGACTGGAACATCGCGCACAAGGAGATCGACCTGAAGAACTGGAAGGGCAACCTGAAGAATTCAGGCTTCCTGCCCGAGGAACGCGCCTGGATGACGCGCATCTTCGACGAGCTGGGGATGGTCGACGTGCACCGCGGCCTGGATGCGCGCCCCGACCAGTACACCTGGTGGAGCAACCGCGGCCAAGCGTATGCAAAGAACGTCGGCTGGCGCATCGATTATCACGTCGCCACGCCCGGCATCGCGGCGCGCGCCAAAACCGTCTCGGTCTACAAGGACGTGAAGTTCTCGGACCACGCCCCGCTCATCATCGACTACGAGCTGTAATCACGCCGGCCAGCGCAGGTCGAAGCGGCTGGCGAAGCTGCGCGGCTGGCGCGTGAGCGGATCGTCGAACGCAATGGCGCGCGCCAGCAACTGCAGCGGCGCGCTGAAATCGTCGCTGCCGCAGGGCCGCGCCACCGGATAAAAACTGTCGCCGACAATCGGCGCACCGAGCGACGCCAGGTGCAGGCGCAACTGGTGCTTGCGCCCCGTGTGCGGATGCAGCCGGTAGCGCGCAAGCTGCCCGCGCCGCTCGATCAATTCGATCAGCGTTTCCGAATTGGGTTCGCCCGCCACTTCTTCGCTGAGAAAAAACTGCGCCGCATCCTGCATGCGGCTGCGGTACGTGAACGGCAGCGTACGCCCCTGCAGCAGTGGCGCGATCGCTTCATAGGTCTTGGTGACCACCCGCTTCTGGAACATCGACTGGTAAGCGCCGCGCGACGCGGGATTGTGCGAGAAGATCACCACCCCCGCCGTCTCGCGATCGAGCCGGTGGATCGGCACCAGGTGCGGCAAATCGTACGTGCGCTTCAGGCGCACCAGCAGCGTCTCCCTCAAGAAGCGCCCGCTCGGAATCGTCGGTAAAAAATGCGGTTTGTCGGCGACCAGGATGTGGTCATCCTGGAACAGCACCGCCTCCTGGAACGGGATGGGCACCTCGGGCACGTCGAGCTCGCGGTAGTACCAGATGCGCATGCCCTGGCGCACCGGCGTATCGAACGCCACCCGCGCGCCCTTCGCGTCAACGACCTCACCGCGTTCCAGCCGCGCCGCCCAGGATTGCATCGGCACGTCAGGAAAGCGCTCGCATAAAAAGCGCAGCATGCCGCCGGCGCGCGTCTCGGTCAGCCACAGGTAGCTGGGCGCGACGCCGTCACGCAGGGGCAGCGGGACAAGTGCATTGGCTTCGGCCTGACGGCCCCTGGCGCTACTGCCCATCAACGCCTCAATTCAGCGCAGTGCTCTTGTAGGCCGGCAGCTTGGCGACCGTCGTCTTCTTGGCACGCGCATACAGCGGCAGCAGCACGTTCATGTGCGCTTCCATGTCCTTGATGCGGGTGTCGCCGCCCGGGTGGGTCGACAGGATTTCCATCGGCGCGCTCTGGTTCAGCGTGGCCATCTTGCGCCACAGCGCAATGCCTGCACGCGGATCGTAACCGGCGCGCGACGAGATATCCAGGCCCACCAGGTCGGCCTCGCGCTCTTCGTCGCGCGAGAATTTCAGCACCAGCATGCTGCCCAGGCCATTGGCCGCGGTGGCGGTCAGGTTGGGATCGACGCCGAAGATGCCCGACAACAGCGCGCCGCCGACACGCGCGCCGAGCGCGGTGACGTTGGACTTGGCCAGGCGCTCGCGCCCGTGTTCACGCAGTGCGTGCGCGATCTCGTGGCCCATGATGGCCGCGGCTTCGTCGTCGGTCAGCTGCAGCTTGGTGAGGATGCCGGTGTAGAAGCCGATGCGGCCACCCGGCATGCAGAATGCGTTGACCTCGTCGGCCTGGATCAGGTTGACCTGCCAGTCCCACTTGCTGGCCACCGGATTCCAGCGCGGCGTGAACGGGATGATGCGCTGGGCGATCGTGCGCAGGCGCTTGAGCTGCGGGTCGCTGGTCGGCGCCAGCAAGCCCTTCTCCTTGGCCTGGCTCATCATCTCGGTGTACTGCAGGCGCGCGGCCTCATTGACCTGCTCTTCCGGCGCCAGCACGCGCATGCGCGACAGCGGCTTGACCTCGATGCCATCCTGGACGACGACGCCGGCGTCCTGCGCCGTGGCCAGGCCGGTCGCGGCGAACAGGGTCAGACAAACGGCGAGTTGTTTCAGTTTCATCATCATGGCTCCGGCAGGCTGTTGTTGGCAGCCGGCCTCGTAAAATTGGTTATAAATGGGCAGCGCCCGCGCAGAATCGACGTGATCATGCCGTATGTACCGGCCCAGCTCAAGCCGCCAACGCACATAAGTCGCAAGCTGCCCCGCCTTATACTGCCGGCGGCGCTTTTTTACGCAGGCGGAAGACCGCCATGCTGCCGCGCAGGTTCGGCAGAAACTTGACCACCTTGCCGTCGGCCAGCGCCACGCATTCCAGCACCTCCAGCCCGCACTCCACCGCCAGTTCCTGGAAATCGTAGATCGTGGCGCAGCGCACGTTCGGCGTGTCATACCACTGGTATGGCAGCGCGCGCGAGACCGGCATGCGCCCGCGCAGCAGCGCCAGGCGGTGCGGCCAGTGCGCGAAGTTCGGGAACGAGACGATCGCTTCATGGCCGACGCGCACGATGTCGCGCAGCAGGCCCTCGACATGCTGCATCATCTGCAGCGAGTTCAGACACAGCACGGTGTCGAACGTGTTGTCGCCAAAGAGGCCCAGGCCCTTTTCCATATCGTGCTGGATCACATTGATCCCGCGCGCAGTGCTTTCCAGGACCTTGTCGTCGGCGATCTCGATGCCGTAGCCCGAGCAGCGCTTGCCGGATTCGAGGTAGCGCAGCATGGCGCCATCGCCGCAGCCGACGTCGAGCACGTGGGCACGTTCGCCCACCCAGTGCGCGATGAAGGCCAGGTCGGGCCGCAGCGTATTGAGGTCGGCGAAATTCATGCGGCCTCCGTGACGGTGGTAACGGCGCTCGGGGCCAGTTCAAGGGCGATGCGGTTGTAATACGCGCGCACCACGTTCATATAGCGCGCATCGTCGAGCAGGAAGGCGTCGTGGCCGTGCGGCGCGTCGATTTCGGCGTAGGTCACGCGGCGCCGGTTGCTGATCAGGGCTTCGACGATCTCGCGGCTGCGCTCGGGCGAGAAGCGCCAGTCGGTTGTAAACGACGCGATCAAAAACTGCGCTTTGGTGCCGGCCAGTGCCTTTTCGAGGTCGCCATCGTACTCACGCGCCGGATCGAAGTAGTCGAGCGCCTTGGTAATCAACAGGTAGGTATTGGCGTCGAAGTATTCCGAGAACTTGTCGCCCTGGTAGCGCAGGTAGGATTCGATCTCGAAGTCCACGCCGAAGTCGAAGTTGTAGTCATTGGTTTCAGCCGCGTTGCGCAGCTTGCGCCCAAACTTCTCGGCCATGTCGTCGTTCGACAGATACGTGATGTGGCCGATCATGCGCGCCACTTTCAGGCCGTTCTTCGGCACCACGCCATGCTCATAAAAGTCGCCACCATGGTAATCGGGGTCGGTCAGGATCGCCTGGCGCGCGACATCGTTGAAGGCGATGTTCTGGGCCGACAGCTTCGGCGTGGACGCGATCACGATGCAGTGGCGCAGGCGCTCGGGGAACTTGATGCTCCACGACAGGGCCTGCATGCCGCCCAGCGAGCCGCCCATCACGGCGGCAAACCGGTCGATGCCGAGACGGTCGGCCAGCAGCGCCTGCGCCGTCACCCAGTCTTCCACGGTCACCAGCGGAAAGCTCGCGCCATACGGTTTGCCGGTAGCGGCATTGACATGCATCGGGCCGGTCGAGCCGAAGCACGAGCCCAGGTTGTTCACGCCGATGACGAAGAAACGGTCGGTGTCCACGGGTTTGCCCGGGCCGACCATATTGTCCCACCAGCCCGCGCTCTTGGGCGAGTCGTACTGGCCGGCGACGTGGTGCGATGCATTCAGGGCGTGGCAGACCAGTACCGCATTGGACTTGTCAGCATTGAGCGTGCCATAGGTTTCATACATCAGCGTGTAGTTGCTGAGCTGCGCGCCGCTTTGCAGGCGCAGCGGCTCGGCGAAGTGCATCGCCTGCGGTGTGACTATTCCGAGAGATCCCATGGGACTGTGTGCTTTGATTGATGATGCGGTGGTCGGGCCGTTGCCGGGCATGGCAACGGCGGCCGACTCACAGGGTCTGCAACTGCTCGACGGCGCTGGCGATTTCACCCGGCTCCATCGCGCGCAGGATACGCCGGGTACGGGTCGTGACCACGCCCAGGTCGGTATTCAAAATTTCCTGTTTCACCGCCAGCAGCTGCGCCGGGTGCATCGAGAACTCGCGCAGGCCCATGCCCAGCAGCAGGCGCGTGAGCTTGACGTCGCCGGCCATCTCGCCGCACACCGCCACATCCAGCCCGGCCTTGTGGCCCGTGGCGATGGTCGAGGCGATCAGCTGCAGCACCGCCGGGTGCAGCGGATTATACAGGTGCGCCACTTCGTAATCGACGCGGTCGATCGCCAGCAGATACTGGATCAGGTCATTGGTGCCGATGGACAGGAAGTCCATGCGCCGCACGAACAGCGGCAGCGCCAGCGCCGCGGCCGGGATCTCGATCATGGCGCCGACCTCGATGCCTTCGTCGAAGCGGATCTTCTCGTCGCGCAGCTGGGTCTTGGCCTGCTCGATCATGCCCAGCGTCTGGTCGATCTCGAACGCGTGCGCGAGCATCGGGATCAGGATGCGCACCTTGCCGAAGGCCGATGCGCGCAGGATCGCGCGCAGCTGCACCAGGAACATCTGTGGCTCGGCCAGGCAATAGCGGATCGCGCGCAGGCCGAGCGCCGGGTTGAGGGCCGTGTGGTCGGTCTGGTCGAGCGGCTTGTCGGCGCCCACGTCGAGCGTGCGGATTGTGACCGGGCGGCCCTTCATCGCCAGCACCGCCTTGCGGTACTGCTCGAACTGTTCTTCTTCGTCCGGAATGCGCAGCGCCTGCGCGCCACGGCCCATGAACAGGAATTCGGAGCGGAACAGGCCCACGCCATTCGCGCCGGCCTCCAGAGCGGCCGGACAATCGTCGGGCAGTTCGATATTGGCAAGCAGCGTGATCGCGGTGCCGTCGCGCGTGATGGCCGGCGTTTTCTTGAGCTTGAGCAGGCGCTTTCTCGCCTTGGCCATCGTGATCTGGCGCGCGCGGTACTGTTCCAGCACCAGCTGGCTCGGATTGCAGATGACGACGCCGGCGTCGCCGTCGACAATCAGCCAGTCGTCCTGCTCGACCAGGCGCGAGGCCTGGTCCATGCCGACAACCGCCGGAATATCCAGGCTGCGCGCGACGATGGCCGTGTGCGAATTCTGGCCGCCGACGTCGGTGACGAAGCCGATGAACGATCGGTCACGAAACGCCAGCATGTCGGCCGGCGAGATGTCGTGGGCCACGACGATCATTTGCGGCGGTGGCTGGTCTTCGTCGGCGAAGACCGGCGCGACGCTCAGCGCGGTGCCGGTCAAGACCTTCAGCACGCGCTCGGCGACCTGCTGGATGTCGTACTTGCGCTCGCGCAGGTAGGGGTCTTCGATTTCGTCGAACTGCGCCGAGAGTTCATCGATCTGCGTCACCAGCGCCCATTCGGCGTTGTAGTGGCGCGCACGGATAATGCCCTTGGGCGCTTCCGAAATCATCGGATCGGACAGGATCAGCGCATGCACGTCGATGAAGGCGCCCAGTTCGGTCGGGGCATCCTTCGGCAGGCCGGTCCAGAGTTCCTGCAGATTGTGTTGGACGGCGGCGATCGCATCCTGCAGGCGCTGCACCTCGGCCTCGACCTGTTCCTCAGGGACCAGGTAATGCTTGACGTCGAGTGCGGCCGGCGTGAGCAGGTGCGCGCGGCCGATCGCGATGCCGCGCGAAACCGGAATGCCGTGAAGGAGAAAAGAAGCCATGGAAGAATCCGTTGAACGCGAGGGGACCGCTTCACGCGGCATTATTCACCTTCACCGAACTTGTCGTTGACCAGCGCCGTCAGGGCGGCCAGCGCGGCTTCTTCGTCGGCGCCATCGGCTTCGAGCGTGACCTTCGCGCCCTTGCCGGCGGCGAGCATCATGACACCCATGATCGACTTGGCATTGATGCGACGGCCGTTGCGGGTGAGCCAGACGTCGCTCTTGTACCTGGCGGCCAGTTGCGTGAACTTGGCGGAGGCCCGTGCGTGCAGGCCCAGCTTGTTGATGATCTCGAGTTCTTGTTGAATCATAGTCGCTTTATCGTTTTTGTAATGTGTCTGACTGCGCCCGGTATCTCCTCGCACGCATCGCCATCGCCGCCTGCCCTAGCCCACCCGGATCCGGTTATCCACCCGCACTGCCCCGTTCTGCGCACCAGCCAGCGCCATCTCGACGACCACGTCGAGCGAGTCGCGCCGGTACGTGATCGCGCGCAGCAGCATCGGCAGGCTGATGCCGGCGATGACTTCCACGTGGCCCGCGTCAGCCAGCGAATTGCAGCAGTTCGACGGCGTGCCGCCCTTGACGTCGGTGATCACCAGGACGCCGTCGCCGTCGTCCAGGCGCGCGATGGCTTCTTTGGCCAGGCAGTTGATCTGGCCGATATCCTGGTCAGCGGTCACGTCGATTGCCTCGACGCGCTCGGTGGGGCCGCGAAACACGTGCGTTGCCGCGGCGATGAATGCCTGGCCCAAAGGTGCGTGGGTCAGGAGCAGAATGCCTACCATGTCGTTATCCAAGTACTTTCTGTTCGACCGCGTCGATGAACATCGCGGCCACGTCAAAACCGGTCTGGTCGAAGATCTCCTGGAAGCAGGTCGGGCTGGTCACGTTCACTTCGGTCAGGTTCTCGCCGATCACGTCCAATCCTACCAGTAACAGGCCACGCTCGGCCAGCACCGGGCCGAGGGCTTCGGCGATCTCGCGATCGCGTTCGCTGATCGGCTGCGCCACGCCGATGCCGCCGGCGGCCAGGTTGCCGCGCACTTCGCCGTTTTGCGGAATCCGCGCCAGCACGAACGGCACCGGCTTGCCGCCGATGACCAGCACGCGCTTGTCGCCCTTGTCGATCGCCGGAATGAACTTTTGGGCCATGATCGTGTAACGGCCATTGGCGGTCAGCGTCTCGATGATCGACCCCAGATTGAGCGCGTCGCTCTTCACGCGGAAGATGCCGGCGCCGCCCATGCCGTCGAGCGGCTTGAAGATCACGTCGCCGTGCTTGGCGTGGAAGGCGCGCAGGCGCGCTTCGTCCGAAGTGACCATCGTTGGCGACGTGTATTGGCTGAACTGGCCGATCGCCAGTTTTTCGTTGTGGTCGCGGATCGCCGACGGGCTGTTGATCACGCAGGCGCCCTGGCGCACGGCCAGTTCGAGCAGATAGGTGCCGTAGACGTATTCCATGTCGAACGGCGGGTCCTTGCGCTCGATGATGGCGTCGAATTCGGACAGCTTCACGTCGACAGCGGCATCGGCCGTGTACCAGACATCCGGCTCGCCCGTCAGGTGGATCTGCATCACGCGCGCGCTGACGATGCCCTCTTCGAGCACCATGTCGCGCTGTTCGAAGAAGTACAGGGCATGACCGCGCCGGGCCGCCTCGCGCATCATGGCGAAGGTCGAATCCTTGTAAATCTTGAATCCGGACAGCGGGTCGGCGAGAAAAGCGATTTTCATGGGGCGTCCAATCGATGTAATACCTTGATTTTAGCCCGAATCGGCAAACCTCGCGGGCGAGGCCCCGAGGTTTGCCGGACGCAGTGCGTCAGTACACTTCCGGATTCGGATCGGTGCGTTCGAGTTCGAGCGACGCGGCCAGCATACCCAGGCGCGCGACCACGCCGTACACGTAAAAGCGGTTGGGCGCAGCGGTGCCCGGCTTCGCCTTCGGATCGGGCATCGCGTGCTGCTGCGCGAACGCCAGCGGCACGAACTGCGAACCGGGCGCATTGAGATTCTGGTCGATGCCGCGCTCGGCGTGCACGCGGTAGAAGCCACCCACAACATAGCGGTCGATCATGTAGACGACCGGTTCGGCGACGGCGTCGTCGATCGATTCGAAGGTGGGCACGCCTTCCTGGATGATCAGGTCCGTCACGGCCACGCCATCCTTGACCACCGACATGCGCGCGCGCTGGGCCGGGGTCAGGTCGCGCACTTCGCTCGCGTCCTTGATGGTCATGATGCCCATGCCGTAGGTGCCGGCGTCGGGCTTGAGGATCACGAAGGGCTTGCGCTCCTTCATGCCGTATTCCTTGTACTTCTTCTTGATCTTCGAGAACAGCGCCGAGACGTCGTCGGCCAGCGCTTCGGTGCCGACGTTCTCGCGCAGGTCGACTTCGGCGCAGGTGCTGTGCAGCGGGTTGACCAGCCACGGGTCGATGTCGATCAGCTTGCCGAACTTCTTGGCCACTTCGTCCAGCGCCTTGAGGTGGTTGCTCTTGCGGCGCAGCGCCCAGCCGGCGTGCAGCGGCGGCAGCAAGGCCTGTTCGTGGACGTTCTCCAGGATCGACGGAATGCCGCCCGACAGGTCATTGTTAAGCAGGATGGTGCACGGGTCGAAGTCAGGCAGGCCGACGCGGCGGCCATTGGCCGAGCGTACCAGCGGCTCGAGCACGAGCATATTGCCGTCAGGCAGCGCCAGCGGCGTCGGCTCGGTGATGTCGGGCGAGAACGTGCCAAGGCGGACATGCAAGCCGGTCTGGCGGAAGATCTGCATCAGGCGCGCGACGTTCTGCAGGTAGATCGGGCTGCGGCGGTCGGCGTCCGGCACTAGCAGCAGGTTGCGCGCGTCCGGGCAATACTTGTCGACGGCGGCCATGGCCGCCTGCACCGTCAGCGGCAGCATCTCGCTGGCCAGGTTGTTGAAGCCGCCCGGGAACAGGTTGGTGTCCACCGGTGCGAGCTTGTAGCCGGCATTGCGCAGATCGACCGAGCAATAAAATGGCGGCGTGTGCTCCTGCCACTCGAGGCGGAACCAGCGCTCGATGGCAGGCGTGGCTTCGAGGATTTTCTTTTCCAGGTCCAGCAAAGGACCGGTCTGGGCGGTGGCGAGGTGCGGAACCATTGATTGGACGTCCTTGTTGTGCGCTTCTTGTTGTTAATTTAACTTGGGAATCGCATATGGGGTTGGTCCGGGTATTTTAAAGGGCAATGCGAAGAATGCAAAAAACGCCGTCCCCGCTTGTGCGGAGACGACGTTTTCAGGGACAACCGACGACTGAGCGGATCAGTAGCGGTAAGCCGACTCGCCGTGGCTCGTGATGTCCAGGCCTTCGCGTTCCTCTTCTTCCGGCACACGCAGACCGATCACGATATCCACCAGCTTGAAGGCGATGAAGGCGACGACGGCCGACCAGATGACGGTCACGCCGATCGCATGGGCCTGGATCCACAGCTGGCCGACGATCGAGTAGCTCGTGTTCATCGCATTGGTCGTGTAATCCCACACGCCCTGCCCGCCCAGTGCCGGCGATGCAAACACGCCGGTCAGCATCGCGCCCAGGATACCGCCCACGCCGTGCACGCCGAACACGTCGAGCGAATCGTCGGCGCGCAGCAGGCGCTTCAGACCCGTCACGCCCCACAGGCAGACAATACCGGCCAGCAGGCCGATGACCAGCGCGCCCATCGGACCGACGAAGCCGGCGCCCGGGGTGATTGCCACCAGGCCCGACACGGCGCCCGATGCCGCGCCCAGCATCGATGGCTTGTGCTTGAAGATCCACTCGCCCAGCACCCAGGTGAGGGTCGCACCGGCGGTGGCCAGCAGCGTGTTCAGGAACGCCAGAGCGGCCACGTCACCTGCTTCGAGCGCCGAGCCGGCATTGAAGCCGAACCAGCCGACCCACAGCAGCGACGCACCGACCATCGTCATCGGCAGCGAGTGTGGCGCCATCGATTCACGGCCGTAACCGATCCGCTTGCCGATCACATAAGCGCCCACCAGGCCGGCCACGGCCGAGTTGATGTGCACCACGGTGCCGCCCGCGAAGTCGAGCGCGCCCTGCTGCCACAGGTAGCCGGCAGCCGCGGTCACGGTTTGCAGCGAGGCAGCGTCGGTGATGGCGTCAGGACCGGCCCAGAACCAGACCATGTGCGCAACCGGCAGGTAGCCGAAGGTGAACCACAGCACGACGAACACCAGCACGGCCGCGAACTTGGCGCGTTCGGCAAAGGCGCCGACGATCAGCGCGCAGGTAATCGCTGCAAAGGTGCCCTGGAAGGCGACGAAGATGAATTCAGGGATCATCGTCTCTTTGCTGAAGGTCGCGGCCATCGCGAACTTGCCGGCGACCGGATCCCAGATGCCTTGCAGGAAGGCGCGGTCGAAGCCGCCGATGAACGCGTTGCCCTGCGTGAAGGCCAGCGAGTAGCCGTACAGGCACCACAGCACGATCACGAGGGCAAACACCATCATCACCTGCATCAGCACCGACAGCATGTTCTTGGCGCGCACGAGGCCGCCGTAGAATAGCGCCAGGCCGGGAATGGTCATCAGGATCACCAGCAGCGTGGCGACGAACATCCAGGCCGTATCCCCCTTGTTGATGGACGGCGCCGCCATGGCCGGCAGGGCAACGCCCAGGCCCAGCAAGGCGGTCAGTATCGTTGTAGTTATACGCTTCATGAAAACATTCCCTCTTACAGTGCGTCGTTGCCGGTCTCGCCGGTACGGATACGGATGACCTGATTCAGGTCGGCCACGAAGATCTTGCCGTCACCGATCTTGCCGGTGCGGGCAGCGCCCTGGATCGCATCGATGACCTGGTCGACGATGGCATCGTCGACGGCGGCTTCGATCTTGATCTTGGGCAGGAAGTCGACGACGTACTCGGCGCCACGGTACAGCTCGGTGTGGCCTTTCTGGCGACCGAAACCCTTCACCTCGGTCACCGTCATGCCTTGCACGTTGATTTCCGACAGTGCCTCTCGCACCTCGTCGAGCTTGAAGGGCTTGATGATGGCGGTGATCATTTTCATGGTATTGCCTCTTTTGCAATCAAAAAGTTTTTGAGACGGACAGCACGGCGGCGGACTTGCCGAGATTCTTGCCTTCCGGGCTCAGGTAGGCGTCGGTATTCGCCTTGTGCCACGCCAGCGCCACGGTGGCGACGCCGAAGTCTTTGGTGACACCGACCTTGTAGTCGGTGTACGAAAACGCGCTGTTGTTCTTCAGTTTCTGGCGCCCGACGTGCAGGTTCAGGATGAAGCCATTGCTGACGTCGATGTCGGCGCCCACATCCAGATAGCCGCTGCGCTTGCTGTCTGCGGTGCCGAACAGATTGGTCGTCGAGTGCGAGTACTTGATGTAGGCCGGGCCGTAGCCGAGTTTGCCGTACAGCTCGAACGTGTTCGCGCTCGGGTTCAACCCGTTGTCCGGGTAGTAGTAATACAGGCCGCCGATGTCATAGCTGATCGCGTCGCTCAACTGACCGCGCTTGCCGCCATAGACGTCCCATTCGATATTGCCGTCGCCGCCCAGGTCTTTCGTCCATTTGATGGTGGAAAGCCAGGTGCCCACGTAGAAGCCGGATGGGCCATGTACATAGTCGACGCCGCCCTGCAGGGCCGGGTCGAGGGCTGTTTGCGACAGACCGCGGTAACGGTAGTCGCTGGTGATGCTCGCGTTGTAGCTCACCTGATGTTCGGCGGGTTGTTCCTGTGCCATGCCCTGCGCGCTGGTAAGAGCCAACACTGCCAGGACAACTGCGCTGAATTTTGCTTTGCACTTCATGACAAACCCCCTTGATGAACGACATGAAAAATGACTGCTTGTGGATCCTTGTGATGTTCTTTATCTACGCTTTATTTAGCAGGATGCGTGCCAGCTCATAGCCAGCTCATAAACGGGAAAAAGGTCCTTGTTTTTTTGGTAAACACGCCCCACATCGGTTTTGCTACAACACAACGGACCGCACACGGCACCCAGACGGCCGTTCGGCGCACTACATCAGGTCACATTGCACCATCATGGAGCGTGCGGCCTCGGCAGAAAGGGAAATGGATATGAGTAATAGCAACTTCTTCAGCGACTTGCAGGGCAAGATCAACCAGGCGCTCGAGAGCGGCCCGGCCAAGGACATTGAACGCAATGTGAAGGCGGCCATGACGTCGGGCTTTTCCAAGCTCGATCTGGTCACGCGCGAGGAATTCGATATCCAGGCCCAGGTGCTGGCCAAGACCCGCAGCAAGCTCGAGGCGCTCGAACTGCGCGTGAGCGAGCTCGAAGCCAAGCTGGGTGCAGGCAGCACCACAGCGTCGTCGGCAACCTCATCGGCAACCTCGGCGACAGCGGCCTCGGCATCTGCCGCGTTTCCAACCTCGGGTAGCTCGGCCATTCCAATGCCAGGCGCTGCGCCATCGGCCACTGCGCCGTTCCCGGCTGCACCCGAAGATCCGACGATCGTCGTGCCGCCAACGCTCGACAAGCATTAAGCAGTCAACGGGCCAACCCGCCTTGCGCGGGTGGCCTCAGCACCAGCGGCACGCCCGTGCCGCCATCTTTTGACGCGCATCCCGGCTTATACTGGTTGTCTTTACGGAGACCACGATGACCCGACAGTTTGCCGCGCTGATCACCACCTGTACCCTGCTGGCCATGCCAGCTTCGATCCATGCGCAGGCAACCGCTGCCGATGGTGACGTCCGTCCCGAGATCCTGCGCCAGCTCGATGGCGCCTGGACCATGACGGGTGATGTGCGGGGCAAACCGGTCACTTACCGCATGGTGGCCAAGCCGGCCTTGCATGGCACATTCACCGAGCTTCGCATGCAGGACGTGCAGGTGCCCGCGCAGTACGAAGCGGCGGTCTTCGTCGGCTATGACGCCGCCAGCAAGACCATCATCGCGCACTGGATGGATAGCTTCGGCGCAAAGTACTCGGTCCCGCACGGCAGTGGCAACATCACCGGTAACGTCGTCACATTCACCATTCCCTACCCGAGCGGCTCGTTTCGCAATACCTGGCGCTTCGATCCGGCCACCTCGACGTGGCAGTTCGCGCTCGAGGCGGCGCAGCCGGACGGCTCGTGGAAGCACTTCGCCGGCTACGCGCTCAGGCGCGACTGAGCGCAACTGAGCGCGCCCGGGCCGGCGGGCTTCAATCGACGCTGACTTCCTTGCGGTTGTCACGCGCCACACGGTCGATCAGCTTGTTGTACGGATCGACACCCACGTCAAACGGCTGCTCCTTGACAGTCACCGTCACGGTCGGATTCTCACCCCGCAGTACGCGCTTCTCCAGTAGCAGCACGCGCTCGTCCGATTCCTTGGCGTCCTTCGCCCGTGCGAACACCCCGATTTCTACGGCTTCGTCATAGGTGCGCGGGGTTTCCTGTCCCTTGCCGTCAGCCTGCATCTTGGCCAGGTGGAGCTTCATCGTCACGTCCCACTGTCCGTCCGGGCGCTTGACGGCCTTCGCCTCGGTGACGCGGTTATCGTAGAAGACGATGCGCTCGAACAGGTCGGCGATCAGCGCGTGCTTGCCGACCGGGGCTTCGGCGCGGATGTAGTCGACCAGTTCGGCGGATGTCGCGAATGGCGCCTCTTGATAGCCCTTGTCCTGCAGGAAACGCTTCAGAGCGCGGTTGAGCGCCGCTTCGCCGATCTCGTCGCGCAGGCGGTAAAAGACCAGGCTGCCCTTGCGGTAGTGGATGTAGTCCTGGTTCTCCACGCGCACCAGCGGCAGTTCCTCGATCTTTTCGGCGCCGCGCGAACTGAGATAGCGGTCCAGTTCATAGCGCAGGAAACGGCGCATCTGGTGCGGACCGTATTCCTTTTCCATCACCATCAGCGCCGAGTACTGCGCCAGCGATTCGATCAGCATGCTCGCGCCCTGCACATTCGCGGCCGTGACCTGGTGGCCCCACCACTGGTGCGCCATCTCGTGCGCCGTCACGTAGAACACGTAGTCAATGTCCTCCTTGTCGCGCAAATCGGCGATGAAGCCGATCGATTCTGAGAACGGAATCGTGTTGGCGAACGACTGCGCGAAGCGCTGGTAGTTCGGGAATTCCAGGATGCGCACCTGCTTGTGCTGGTAGGGCGTGAACTGGGTCGTGAAGTAATCGAGCGACTTTTGCGTGCCCGCGATCATCCGGTCGACGTTATAGGCGTGCTTCGGGTCGTGATAGATCTCGATCGGGATGCCGCGCCAGTCGCTTTTCTTGACCTGCCAGTTGGCTGATAAATAAGCGAAGAACGGCATCATCTTCTGGTCCATCTTGTAGCGATAGAAGTTGCGGCCGTTTTCCTTCCACGCCTTTTGCAGGTAGCCCGGCGCCAGCGCAATCTGGTCACCGCTGGTGGAGACGGTGGTGTCGAAACTGATCCAGTCGGCGTCGTCCCCGAACATCGTGTTGGCGCGGGCCGCCTGGTTTTCGAGCTTGGCCATGCGCTCCGGTTCACCCAAGCCGCGCTTGCGGCGCTCGTTGCGGTCCAGTAGTTCGAACTCGCTCTGGTAGCCGACCAGCGGGAAGAACTCGCGGTTGTTGAAGAACGTGCCGTTCAGGTTGAGCGTGTCGCCCCTGCCCGCGTTGGAAAAGCCGGGCCGGCGCACGTCGACCGTGAAGTCCAGCGCCAGGCGGGCGCCCGGCGCCGTCGGCTGCGCGAGCTTGAGTATCCGGAAGCCCGCTACCTGGTCGTCCAGGACCACCGTGTGTGCGGGCAGTCCGGCGAAGGTGGTCACGGCGTCCGGATTGACTTGCAAGCGCAGCGTGTCGAGCGGCTGGCTGGTCTTGTTCTCGAAGACGTAGCGGCCCTTGACCATCACGCGCCGCTCGGTCGGGTAGATATCCACCGCCGCGCGCACGTCGACGATCTTCACGTGCGGCAGGTCCTTGTACTTGCGGTAGGTCTTTTCGTACCTGGCCTGCTTGTCCATTGCCACATTCTGCGCTTCGTAGCGGCCCAGCGTGACGGTATTGTGGAAGATCCAGCCACCCACCAGCGCGAACGCGATCGTACAGGCCGCCAGCGCAACGCCCGATGGGCTTTTCAGGCGCCGCGTAGCTTCACGCGTGCGCGTGCGCCACTCGACCGACAGCCCGCGTACCCAGAACGCCTGGGCCACGATCAGGCCGGCCACGGCAAACAGGGTCCAGTACAGCGCAAACCACGACCAGCCCGTGACGAAGTGGCCGAAGCCGTTCATGTCCGAGTACGGCGTCTCGGGCAGCAGACCGATGTTGTACAGGTTGTGATCGAAGTGCAGGACCGACAGAACAATCTGCGCCACGATCAGCACGATCATGAAGAGGTAGCCCAGAAACTTGTTGTTCGTGACCACCTGCAGCGCGACGGCGATCAGCGCCATCAGGATGTACGGCGTGCCCGCCATGAACACGCCCTGCAGATACACCATCGCTTCGATCGGCGCCCCGCCCTTGTACAGCTGGATGGCGATCGCGGTCAGGATCCCGGCAAACAGGAAGGCCAGCACCACGCCAACGAGCGCCAGGCTTTTCGCCACCAGCGGCGCCCAGTTCGGCATCGGCATTGCATCGCTCACGTCGGCGATGCCGGCCTGGCGCTCCTTGAAGATCAGTTCACCGGCGTAGAAGATCACGATGATGAGCAGCAGGAAGTTGTAGCTGCCCTTGAGCAGCTCGATCATCAGGTAGGTGCGCGGGTAGACGTCGGTGCCGAACATCTGGTGCAGCTGACTCGAGCTGCCCACCATATTGAGTACGCCGAACAGCAGCATGACCAGGAACGGCACGCTCTTGAAGATGGCTACGGCATCGAAGACGAAGATATGCCAGCACTGGGTCCAGCGCGTGCCGCGGGTGAAGCGCGGGGCGATGCGTGGCAACGCGACATGCACCGGCGTGCCCGCTGCCGGCGCTGCAGCTTTGGCCCTGCCGAACAGACGCTTGCCGGTGCCGGCGCGCTGCGGCTTGAACAGCACCAGCGTCAGGCCAAGCAGCGCCAGGCCGACCACGCTCCACAACAGCCGGTTGGCCAGCATATAGCCCCCGATGGCCGGCAGGCCGGCATTCGATTCGGCGGTGGAAAAGTAGCGCGTGGCGCGGCCCAGGGCGCGCAGGCCGAACGGGTCGGCCAGCACGGCGAACCACTCATTGTCGATATTGCCGGTGAATTTGCCGGCCAGGATCCACAGCACGAAGAACGCCATCACGTTGACATACACCATCATGATCGAGCGCGTGGTCGCGGCCAGCAGCATCAGCAAGGCGCCGATGAACAGCAGGTTCGGCACCACCAGCACACACAGCGCCCACAGGTAGGCGGTGCCGGGGAACGGCCCCACGCGCTCGGCATCGATCCACGGCATCAGAGGGCCGAGCATCATGCCCGCCACGATCGCCACGAAAATCACCATGCAGGCCAGCAGGCCCGCCAGGAAGCGGCCGACGAGGTAGTCGTGCTTTTTCATCGGCGTGGCAAACAGCATGTCGGAGATGCCGACGTCGCCATCGCGCAGCACCGAGCCGGCGATGAAGATGGTGACGACGAACATCGACATCAGGCTGAAGACGCCGAGCAGCTGCGCGACAACGACCGGCGCATTGCGGTTCACGTTGCCGATGCTGCCGCCGATCTGGATCGCGTCGGTGGTGGTCGCACCAAAGGCCAGCGCGCCGAAGATCAGCGCGCACACCCACAACAGCGGCTGGCGCAGCTGGATGCCCAGCTCGAACTTGAAGAATTCCCGTAGCATGCCGGCTCCTTACGCGACGACCGGTGCGGTGGATGCCGACGCGGCATCAGTTGCCGCATCGGTCATCGAAACGGCCGCGCGGTTGGCGTTGCGGATCTGGAGGAAGTAGACGTCTTCCAGGTCCGGCTCGACGCTGACGAAGCCGTCGTCCGGCTGCGACTCAGCGAACACGTTGATCTGCGGGCGCCCCGCCACCAGGCGCGTGGAGAGCACGTTGAAATCGCGCTGGTACTCGGCCAGCGCATCCTGGCTGACAGTGCGGCGCCACACGCGGCTCTTGAGCGTGTCGATCGCAGCTTGCGGCTCGCCCTGCAGCAGTACCGTGCCTTTCGCGATCATCGCCATGCGCGGGCACAGGTCGGTGACGTCTTCGACGATGTGGGTCGACAGGATCACGACCACCTGTTCGCCGATCTTGGCCAGCAGGTTCAGGAAGCGGTTGCGTTCATCGGGGTCCAGGCCTGCGGTGGGCTCGTCGACGATCACCAGGCGCGGCGCGCCAAGCAGCGCCTGCGCGATGCCGAAGCGCTGGCGCATGCCGCCCGAGAAGGTGCCCAGGCCACGCGAGCGCGCTTCCCACAGATTGGTCTGGTGCAGCAGCGCTTCGACCATCTCCTTGCGCTCGCCCTTGGCCGTCAGGCCCTTGAGGACGGCGAAGTGATTCAGCAGTTTTTCGGCGCTCACTTTCGGATAGACGCCGAAGTCCTGCGGCAGATAGCCGAGCTGGCGGCGCAAGCCCTCCTTGTCCTTCAACACATCCAGGCCGTTGAAATCGATGCTGCCGCTGTCGGGGTCCTGCAGCGTGGCGATGGTGCGCATCAGCGACGATTTGCCGGCGCCGTTGGGGCCGAGCAGGCCGAACATCCCGGTCGGGATCTCGAGACTGACATTGTTGATCGCCTTGACGCCGTTGGCATAGGTCTTGTTGAGCTGCTTGATCGATAGCATGGACTGATTCTCCGGGGACGGTTGTGGTTGTCGTTGTTGTTCACGATCAATGTAGCGTTAATAAAAAGCAATGTCAGCATTTTGTGACAGACGGTATGAATCCCGGCATGAACGACGAAATGACCGGTATATGCACCTATCATGAACGGACTGGCGCGCACGCCTGTCCGCTCTCAAACAGTGGTCCGATCCGCGCTTTAGGATGGGGCACCCTGGCGTTCTGCAGAAGGAATCCGATGAGTCTCGCCGTCCTGAAAAGCCGCGCACTGGCCGGCATGGCCGCGCCGCCCGTCAATGTCGAAGTCCATCTGGCCAACGGCCTGCCCGGCTGGACGATCGTCGGCCTGCCCGACACCGAAGTGCGCGAAGCGAAAGATCGCGTGCGCGCGGCATTGCAGAATTCTGGCTTCGATATTCCGCCGCGCCGCATCACGATCAATCTCGCGCCAGCCGACCTGCCGAAGGAATCCGGCTAAGGATTAGTTCCCCCATGGACTTCTCAAGGGTTTGTTCAATCTATGGACGAGGAATCTTAGATTGACTTCCTGACACCATAGGCCTATGCGCTAATGCCTCCCCCACGATCTCAACAACAAGAGCTGGAACACTCACACTACGGCGCTGGAGAAGCGTGGCCGCAGCCGAAAGATTCAAAAGATCCTCATACATCGCGACGGGCACACGTATTAAAACCTGCTTTTTATTCGACGAGCTACTTGAGTTAGTCATGGATTCCGCACTAATTTTGTAATATGGGAAATGGGCCACATATGCCGTGGCCTATTCTGCACGAAACCTAGACGATACGGCAATGCAAAGAATGCCTTTCGTCCTAAGGGATGACTATCCCCTGCGAGCCTTAGGTACTGCGATCCGCGCACTGCGTAATGAACAGGGTATCTCACAAGAAGATCTTGCAGACTTGTGTGGTATTGATCGCAGCCACCTAGGACGGATTGAACGTGGCGAACGAAATGTTGGCATCCTGAACATCGTCAAGATTGCAGAAGCGCTAACTTGTACTCTCGCCGAGTTGTTTCGCCGCGCTGAGCTATAAAATCTCGTTGATACTACTATAAATATTCTAGTAAATTCACTAAGTGGCCTGCCGCTTGCATTGAGTATACGAGTATCTCAATTGTGCCCCTCATCTGCAAAATTAAAACGCGCCCAAAGATTCTGACGTCAGAATAATATAAAAATATATCCTTGAAAATCAAGGACTTATTGACATTCCACCGACCCTAGCTTTACTGTTACGAAGTCTTCATCTTTAGGACACTTCATGGCAAAGCTAGAGTGCATCCATTTTCGTTCCCATAGTTGGGCGGACGAAAACAATTGGGTTAAACTAGATTCCGGTAGCATTAGCGGCCTTCCCCAGATTTTCTGGGATAACAATATGCCGTGGACCGAAGCCAACCAATGGTTCTATGAACGTGGCTCATCCAATAACGTATCGATTAAAACTGTAGAAGCAAATGCAGCCGCAGTTCATGCATGTGCTCAATGGTTGGAGGAAACGGGCACCGAGTGGTGGCACTTTCCAGTACGAAAGGCAGAACGATGCCTTGTCCGATATCGAGGACACTTAATAGCTCAAAGAAGCGCAGGCATCATTGCTCCGTCAACTACCCAGCAGCGTATGAACGCTGTCATTCTCTTCTATCGTTGGCTGGTGGAATCCGAGTTGCTCACCGTCGACTCCCCGTTGTGGAAAGAGAAAAGCGTAGGGGTGCACCTAAGCGACGGATTCGGACTCAAAAGAACGATAACCGTGAGGACCACAGAACTATCAATTCCTAATCGACATGCACCAGGAATGCGCCTAGAAAAAGGACTCCTCCCTGTCTCTCCTAATGATCGAGACCGGCTGCTCCAATTCTCGTCCCAGTACGCTTCATACGAGTTGTTTATGTTGCTTACACTAGGGTTTTTTACGGGAATGCGGATAGGAACGCTTACGGACCTTAAAGTCGAAACCCTTCAAAACGCTGTTCCTGATCCATCCACCCCAGAACTTTATCGATTGAGCGTAGGCCCCAGTGCAACCCCACCCGTCGCAACAAAATTTGGAATAAGCGGATGCGTTTGGATTACAGCGACGCATTTAAAAACACTCACTGAATACTCATACAGCACACGGCGTTTGATTCGTGAAGCTAAAAGCTCTCCCGAAAACAGAAATAATGTCTTTTTAACGAAATTTGGGAATCGCTACTCTCGGTTCGGCGGGGATAAAAGCGCCGCAATAAATGTCGAACTGCATCATTTACGCGGCTTAGCCAAGAAGCACAACTTCCGCGGATTTGAAAATTTCCACTTCCATCAGACTCGCAGCACGTACGCAACGGAGCTTGCTCAAATCGCCTTAGCCACCACTACTCCCGATCTTGCAGTCGCTTTAGTAAAAGACGCGTTACTGCATAAGGATGAGGCTACGTCATGGCGCTACATCAAATTCGCGCAACTTTACCCAGTAAAGCAAGACATCGCGAATTCATTTACCCGGTCGTTTCTAGGTTCACTAAGGGAGGCCAATGCCGAATAGCCCGAAGGATCTAAAATTTCATAATATCTTATACAGCAGAGATGAAACCATATGGGATCTTTCTTGCTTATTATATATTGGCGGATCCGCTATAAATTCAAGAGCCCGGGACGAATCTCTGCATAGGCTGGACGGTCCTTTAACAGAGAGACTTCCATTAGTCGAGAAAATATATGATTTTCTTGACGAAGCAATTGCAAGCGGGGGGAGTAGACACACTGCGCATTCTAAAATACGTTCAGTACGAGCTTTCTATACATGGGCTGACAATAATGGTGCATCCCCGACATTGACATCTGTTCCGGAACTATTTGCAGGATGGACAGAATATCTAATTCAAAGGCATAGGAAGAATGAGCTGAAGGAAGTTACTATATACCACCTTGCAAATTCCGTTGCAACCATACTGGACCCAATACTAGAGTTAGAAGACGGAATATTACGATCCACTCGCCTAAGAAAACCCCAGCGAGCACCAGGCTATACACAATCAGGCAAACAAGATCTTGACAGCACCTTCAAAATGGGCGCGATCCTTCTTAATATTCGCGAAACACTAACTACAGAAGTAATATTTGGAAAGCTGCCCGTTGTCGTAAATCTAACGAATGGAAGAATGCTAAACGAGTGGTCGGGTCTTCAACCGATAGACGATCTTAAGACTCTGTCGAATCCAAAAGCAAACGCTTGGGCAGTGCAAAACATCTTCAGAAAAAGGACCGCTTACGAAAACGATCGAACGCACCGAACTAGACATCCACTACTTAACCTTAGAATCGAATGCGAGTTACTCATTTTCATTGCTCAAACTGGGATGAACTTAGCTCAAGCACACCAACTTAAAATCGGCAATTTCTCTTATCAAAGTTACTCGCGCGGATACAAGGTATTTCGTGTATATAAAGGGCGTCGAAAGGGCGAAGTGGAGTTTGAGATTTTTAGCGAATATAGACAAGTTTTCGATCAGTACCTTCGTTGGAGAAGAGAAAACTTCGACGAAAATGAAGTATTATTGTTCCCCTTTATAAAAACACGAAATCGGTCAATCGATATCCCTCCAATATTCGCCGCGCTTAAAAAGCGATTTTCCGAACTGAATGAGACCTTCGTCGGACCTCGCATGTTACGCCAGACAAGAACTAATTGGCTATTGCGCAGAACGAAGAACATTGACTTCGTAGCACAAGCCAACCAGCATAGTCCGCTTACCTTAATTCGGAACTACGACAAACCGAACCATCAAGTCGCACTTAGAGAAATCGCCGATTTTCACGTAGTGTCAAACGCGACTAATGAGCCACCCGGCCCTGGAAACTGCGGCTCAAGAACGCAAACGCCTTCTCCTTCGTTGCATATCTCTCTTGAGGCACCAGCCCCGGACTGCTCTAATCCTTCTGGCTGTCTTTTTTGCCTACACTATCAAGATATTGATACGAGAGATCATGCATGGTCTTTGCTGTCATATCGACACTTGAAAGTACTTGAGCTTATAGGTCAAACAACGACCCCGGACTTTACCCAGCAGCCAGTTACATCAATCGTTGCGAGAATCGACGAAAAAGTGGCTTGGTTTGAAAGCTCGTCACCTGTACGTAACGAATGGGTTCATGAAGCCAAGTTAAGGGTTTTAGAAGAAGATTACCATCCCAAATGGGACGGCTTCATCCAACTAATGGACGACATAATATGAGAAATTCATCTTTAAAACTCTCGCTTTGTATCGATAGTCCTCTGATTAGCCGTGAGTCCCTCAACTTTTCTCCTCCAGAATGGCCTCCGAATAGGAGCACGCCGGTCGTGATAGGCCATAAAGGGGAAATAATTAGTCGTTTTAACGACCATTTTTGGGATCTATCAATATGGGCTGGCAAGTCCATGAAGATTAACTTCGGCGATGGCCCTCAAAGAAAAGGATGTCCACCAATCTCGACCGATAATGCCGATACACTCAGACTATTCGCAGGCTGGATGCTTTGGGGACCGAGAGGCGTACGCAGCCCAGGAACACTTTCATCAAAAATAAAGCTTCTGCGGCCATTTTTTATTATTAGTTCAAGAGAGAATATTCGAGTCGAGGCACTTGGCCGACATCCAAAATTGATTGATGAGCTTTGCATTCAATTAAAGCCAAAAAGTCTACCGGAAACAATACGCATGCTCACAGCATTGTATGAGCAACGCAAACAAATTGGAGGATATATTCTCGGACCGGAAGAAATAAAAAGGTTGACTGCAATTCGCAAAGAGGATTCTCGCCGACAAACTCCCTATATCCCCCCGAGAATTTGGAAATACCAGCTTAATCGATTACGCGAGGTTCTAGAAGAATATATCGAATTCAAAGACAAAATAGAGCAGTGCCACGAGTTTTGCCTAGATGCTTATATCAAAAACTATGGCTCTATCGATTCAGCATACTCTCCATCCAGAAATTATGATATTGCACCGTTCGGCGACCCGCCGAATACCGCAGAACATACTAGATTATTAGAATTTCACGGCAGCTTCCATAATACTGCAGCTCGCTTTGGAATTGATAATCTGCTTTGCAAATACCGCAAAATCAGCGAAAGTAGCATTCCTATATATGCTCTTTCACAATATATGAGAATGATTACAGAGGCCGGATGTGCATATATTATTAATCTGTCTTTGATGAGGATAGAAGAAGCATGGCGACTAAAATTAAATTGCCTGAAAACTGAAAGCGACAGTACGCTTGGTACAATTTATATGCTTGAAGCTCCAACGACTAAAACTATAGACGACAATCGAGCAGTTTGGGTAACATCTTCCGAAGTATCGGTGGCGATAGACGCTATGGCGTCAATCGCAGCAATGCGTAAATCTGCCATGCCGTCGTTTAGTAATATTCAACCAAGGAGATCACATCATGACTTCTATCTTGCTCCTCCAGTATGGGCGCCCTGGGTAAGCGTAGGAAGAATTTCTCTTCAGTCAGAAAAACGGCAAGCTTATACAAGCTATCGCCGATTGGTCGAGGAAAACCCTCGTCTGTTCGATGCCAAAGAATTAACGATTACTGAGGAGGATCTCTATTTCGCGTTAAGATTGAATCCTGATTTAGATACCAAACTGTTCAAAGTAGGTAGTGTTTGGCCTCTCGCGTGGCATCAATTGCGCCGAACTGGCACAGTTAATATGCAGGCGTCTGGTATTGTTTCCGAAGCATCATTACAGTATCAACTAAAACATTTGTCTCGGGCAATGACTATGTATTATGGGCGTGGCTCGGCCTATATTAGTCTCGACGAGGGTACGCGGACCGAATATCTCAAAGCGATGTTTGAGGTCCAAGGAAAAAAAATTGACAAGCTATTTAACGATAGTTTTGTCAGTCCATATGGCGCGCAAAGAAAGGCCGAGATTCTGAGGCCCGTCAATGGCATAACGGCGAATAAATTATCGACAGCGGCAAAAGAAGGCCGGGTAAGTTGGAGGGAAACTCTACTGGGCGGCTGCACAAAACGAGGACCCTGTGAATACGGAGGAATCGATAACATAATAAGATGTGGCGGTGGAGATGGGAAAAGCCCTTGTGCTGATGCTCTATATGACCGAGATAAAAAGCAACGCGTGATCAAGCTCAGCAATGTTATCTCAGAGCGCTTACGCCATGCTACAGAAGGTACTCCCCATTACGCCTCGCTTATAGCACAACGGTCTGCCGTGCAGAAAGTCCTTAATGTCATCTCGTGAAAAATCTCAAGATAAACATGCCGAGAAGAATTTCCGCTCTGCTTTTGATAGACTAAAATCTGGAAAAACGGAACGCCTCCCTGCGGGCTCCCGTTTTTCACAAAATAATATTGCGCGGGAGGCAGGCTGCGATCCATCAGCTCTAAAAAAATCAAGATACCCGGCGCTAATACTAGAAATACAAAGTTGGGCTAATTCTAGCGCAGCAATTGCAAGCGATAAAAAGGTTTGTTCTTCGTTAATATCTAAGAAAAGTAGAAGGGCACTAAATGATCAGATGCGTGATCTCAAGGAACAACGCGACCATTTAGCTAGCCTCCTTCTTGAAGCGCAATCAAAGATAATGACTTTGAGCACAGAACTCAATACTCTGCATGCTGCTACAGTACATACAAATGTTCTACCAATCAGAAAAATGGATAAATAGTCCGAGCAGATGTTGCCCGTCGTTAAGACCTTGTAAGCAAGACGCCTGGCGCACCAGGTTAGTATCGGTAAATGGCTACGCCAGCATGTTAAGTCACTGGCGCAGCGGAGTTCGCGTGGAATTGAAAACCGGACAAGATATTAATCTTGATAGAGAGCCATATATTAAGCACCGCGTACAAAAGAACTATTATGAAGATTATCGTCAGCTATTATTCATACGATCCCCAATATTGAGCGCGCGGTGATACTCTTGGTGCAGAACAACTATTCACATCTTCAAGAAAATAAGCGAGTGGTTGACCAGACATGCCAATAAACCCACGTTTTTACTCTGCAAACAATTAGCTATTGATTGATTAGAAGCGGACCTTGCTTGTGCCTGCAAGTACAAAGCTTAAACCTCTAGCTGGATTCGCTCCAGCGAAGAGCGAACAATAAATATGGATCGCGAATATCCAGTACATCTTTATCCGGATCCCACTCCATAATTGCTGCATTCGCTGCGTCGTTGGCGAGCGCTGACATATGTGCGCACGCGCCAGTTACACTCGATCCTTGAGGATGATCTTGAAGGCATACTTCGGAGATCCGCTTAAGTAAGTCTGGATAACTCAAGGTAAGTTGTGGCGGAGGAAGCTTAAGAGCTCTAACTAAAATTGGATAGACGTCGCTAGCGGTTTGATCTTTTAGTACGTAAGGTTTTCGATCTGTACCCCGAACCTTCGGCCCTTCCTTCATCACTCGTATTACAGAACGGTAGTCGTTTGTTTGTGCAGCACGGCGACAAATCTTATCAATCAGTTGAAGTGTACCTTCAACCAAAAATTCGTTAGGCATTGTTTCGGTAATTTCAACTTCAAAGCAAAGATTGAGGCACAGTGACTGCATGAGCTGCGGGGATCCCGCAGCCTCCATTGCAAATGCAGAAATTATAGAATTCGAAACATTCATGTTCAGTTCCTTGAACCCCTGCAAGGCAATTTTTGCCAATTCAGGCGCATTCCAGTAGTCGAAGTCAAGATTCAACATCCGGCCCCGGAGATCAGCATTTGCGATTACGACGTCGTCGGAGTGATATGGAACTGCTGCTAGTATAAATCGGACGCCTTGACGTACAGCTTCTTTTATTACTTCAGCAACTTGAATTTGAATCTCTTTTCCAATGTAATGAAAGTCATCCACAAACACGACCAATCCGCTGTCTTTCAACTCAGCTACTAGAAGAGCCAGATAATCTGGGCGTACATCAGTGGTGGTGCTGCCAGTGTTCGTCCATTTTCCACCAAGATTCACTGCGCCCTTAGTCAAAAGCGGAACACCCCCTTCAATGCTTGCGACACTGCTTACTTCTGAAATTTTTGATTCTAATACGGTTGAAGGAATTGGGGTTCCAATAGCCGTGAAAATTCGTCTCCATAATTCTTCTGCCGTAATAATATTGGCTCCGCTAACATGGACCAAGTTATCGCGACCTAACACTGATTCCACGAAGACGGTTTTCCCGGATTTAGATGGGCCTGAAATCACAATTACGCTGCCACCAATCTCAAGATTTTCCTCCAAAGTCTTCCGTTTCTCCTTCAGGTGGTCTCCGACGAGGGTGACAGTCGGTAGATCATTCGGAGTAAATACTTGAGTCCGTTTCATGGGAGCCTTTTCTTTTATTAATATTCGTAAGAAAGAACGCGAGCGTCGTTCTATTAATTGGTCGCTCTAATGCCTACCGCTTCCGGCCCAAGCTGGGTAAATCGCACGATGCGCAGTTATCCGGGGTTTCTCTACAATTCTCGCTTATTTGAAACCTGATAATGCTCGGCAGGTCAACTCACTCTTCTATTTGCCAGTTCACGCAGGCGGTCTGCTACCTTCGGCACCAAGGTTGCGAGTCCCTCATCGTTTGGGAGATATCTAATGTATCGAATGTGCCGCAGGTCGAACGGAACGTCAGATTCGTGTTGTGCGATCAGGATCACTTCCTTGCCAAGAGTGTGCACGATACCGGCCTCGTAGAAGACGTTAGCATTCTTTCCCGATAGATCACAGATAACAACAGTCGCCGTGCTAATGAGCTTTACGACATCTTGGATGATTGTGTCGTGATCCCAGATGTCGTCAGCACGAGAGCAATGCATACCAGCATCAGCAGCCGCCTGCTGCAAAGCCCCGTACACTCGCTTGAAACCTGCGTCGAATGGCATCATTACGCTTACCAAATCGTGTCTTGCCGGCTCCTTAGGTAATGTGAAGACATTGGGCTTCACACGGCCTATACCTTCAGTAAAGAGCACACGGAACAAGTCCGCGTCCTTCACGGCCCAGTGGTTAGTACCAAAGTCACCGAATCCTCCCTTCGTGTTCAAATCGAAATGCAGCTGGGGCGCCAACCGCTCCAGTAGGGAGTTTGGAATAGGTGGAATGTCGGCGTCAAGCGTGTACTCGACAATGTAGTTGGTTGCACCGCGTCGTACTTTGGTTACCTTTCCGACTCGCGCTAAGACAGGACGTTCACGATCCCAGCCGGACTCATTAGTAAACACTGTAGGCAGCCCTAATAACGCAGCCTCGTCGAGCACGCGGTTAGGCGCGAATCGCTGCTTCAAATCTGGGTCTGTATAAAGGAAAACGCGGTCGTGGCCTAGAGTTAGCGATCCGCGCGGCTCGGTAATCTCCAGACCACCCACCAGGAAGTTAAACATCCGGAAACCTTTCTAAAAGTGTCGGCGCAATTTGGGTGTTGCCGCTCAGTTATGTGTTTTCAGGATTGTAACTCTCTACAGCGTTCTATAGACGCTTCGACGAATTTCACATCGGGTCATGGCTGATCGCGGCTGCTGGCGATCCCGTGCACGCCTTCAGCGCTATCCCACGCGCCTTTGAAGGGCGCTTCCAGCCTCTCAACCTTTCGATTCGTACACACCTCGATCCAGTCGATCGTCGAAGTTACGTTTACATATCGTCATGGTTAAGCTCTAACTTTGATAATATGTGAGCTTAACTTTGACTACGTGCACTTCTGGCCATCGTCAAAGTTAGCCACTCGCCTTAGCCCAGTGATTTCAAGGGCTTACAGCGTGTAAGCTCAACTGAGATCGAGAGCGTTTCTTTACAGTTAGGAATGCTGAATAGGCATTATCCACCTGGTGAGGTTCAGGAAGGAGCATCCCTTCCAGCTGTGACGGCCCGGCGACTGCTACTGGCCGAATCCGGCCTGTCGGAGCACGGTAGCAGCTTGCTGGGCGAAAAATTCCTTGGATTGTCACGACCGGCTGGTTCCGACCCATAGCAGACGCTGACGGTTGACGCTCACTCGTGTCAAGCTGTCAGGCTGTCACATTGATGACCGCCTCAATCCGATACCCCTCGGGATCGAAAACGAAGGCGGCGTAGTAGCCTTTGCCATACTCGGGCCGGGGTCCTGGGGCGCCATTGCATCGTCCACCGTGGCGCAGCGCGGCGGCATGGAATTCGTGTACCTGACTCGGTTCAGTGGCTGTAAAGGCCAGATGAAAGCGTTCGCTAGGAACGATGACTTGCTTTGCACGTTTCAAGCACAGCTTATCGTCACCTCCCTCATACCCGTAGCCCACGGCCTCGTCGTCAGCGAAGACCTGGGTGTACCCCAATGGCCTTAACACCGCGTCATAGAAGGCAGAGGTCCGGTCTAAGTCAGAGACCGCAATAGACAAGTGATGCAGCATACTTTCCTTATTTGATAAGTCTGTTTCTGGCCGAACCCGACCGTTGAGCTGAGCATAGCAGGTCACCAAGGCGGAAAAGTCGCAGACTGTCACGAAGGGCAGGCATCAGCCAAAGCAGTCGTCGGTGAAGTGTTTTTTCGATACCAAAGACGCCTTGGCACGTACAATTTCGGCTTTATCTCAAAAAACAGGCCGGGACCGCATGCAAAAACTTTTAGAATATTACAGCGAGTTGGAAGCGATCTTGCCGTCGCAGGGACCGGGTTTCAGCGCCGCGATCCTGTGCGCAGGAGAAACGTTATTTGAGCGCCATCATGGCCTTGCTTCATTGGAACTCAAAGTGCCGTTGTCGCGCGACTCGGCATACTACCTGGCATCGGAATCGAAGCAATTCACGGCGGCCTGCGTCATGTCCTTGGTACACGAAGGCGCGATAAGTCTTGATGACGACGTTTGCGCACATTTGCCAGAGTTGACCAAATTCGAGCAACCCTTTCCGTTGCGAAGTCTGTTAAATCATAGCAGCGGGATTCCAGATTATTTCCAGTTCCTACAGTGTCAGCTTGGACGGCACGAAGCTGACTACTTCAATAACGACATCATCCTGCAGTTGATTTCTCGCATGGACACAGTGGAGTGTCCTGCACAGACTGAACACCGGTACAGCAATAGCAACTACATCCTTCTAGCCACTCTCGTCCATCGATTGAGCGGCATGACGTGCAAGGACTATGCTAGGAAGACGCTGTTCGAGCCGCTCGGCATCCAGGAAATGACATACGATGACGATCGCTTTGATGTCATAGAACATCGGGTGTTCAGCTATGAAAGTGACGCGGCACGTTCTTCTGGGTACAAACAGCATTTGGGTAATGCCAACACGGTTGGTGATGGCGGCATTTATGGCAGCACTGCTCAGCTGCTACTGTGGGAAGTCGAATGGCATCGCCAATGGGCCGACCATTCAAGCCTGCTGCATGCAATGCTGCAACCGTCCCCCTTTTTGGATGGAACAGTGCCTGACTACCGATTTGGATTAGAGATCACGGAAAGGTTTGGGCAAGAAGTTGTGTTCCATAACGGCGGTCTTTGGGGATTCAACACGCTGATTGTTAGGGTACCCCAGTCCCGTATATCAATAATACATTTGGCCAATTGCCAAAATGCTGAGCCGGACATGGATCGAATCCTCTCTGCAGCACTTACCTAGGTGTAGGACAGTCAGCTAGACCATTCCCGTATGGACCTTCTCGGTGCAAGGCATTACGCGTCATTCGCTACGACTGCTTTTGGCCGAAAGCAGAAGTTCGTCGTCGCCAGTGTAACTCAGCAAGAAGCGGTGGATTTCGCTACTTCATGCCCTGTCGTCGCAGTAATTTCCAAAACGTCGCATCTATTTCGGAAAGTCACATTTGCGGCAACGATGGGCACCGGCATCTTGTCGCTCGCGCTCGCCCAACTTCCAGGCGCGCTCCCGGGAATGGCCCGCCTGGCCGAGGGACTTTGGCTTTTTAACATTGCGCTGTTCGTATTGTTTGCCGCGCTGTACAGCGCGCGCTGGGTCATGTTTTTCGACGAAGCGAAACAGGTGTTCGGCCATGCGACCGTCTCCATGTTCTTCGGTACCATTCCCATGGGCTTAGCTACAATTATCAATGGATTTCTCAGCTTTGGCGTGTCGCGCTGGGGCGCCGCCGCCGTCGCGGTGGCCGAAGCTTTGTGGTGGATCGATGTGGCCATGGCACTTGCTTGCGGCGTCCTCATTCCTTACCTGATGTTCACGCGCCAGCAGCACAGCATCGACCAAATGACGGCGGTCTGGCTGCTGCCGGTCGTCGCTGCCGAGGTTGCAGCGGCGAGCGCCGAGCTGCTTGTGCCGCACCTGCAGGATGGTGGCGCGCGCTTCACAGTCCTGATCACCGGCTACGTGCTGTGGGCATACTCGGTGCCAGTGGCGCTCAGCATTCTCGCGATTCTGTTATTACGCATGGCCCTGCACAAACTGCCGCACGAAAGCATGGCGGCATCAAGCTGGCTGGCGCTCGGGCCAGTGGGCACCGGCGCGCTCGGCATGCTGGTGCTCGGCGCCGCCGCGCCGGCGACGCTGGCGCCGTTTGGCCTGGCCGAGGTTGGCCACGTGGCCAACGGGATGGGCGTGGTGAGCGGCCTGCTGCTTTGGGGACTCGGCCTGTGGTGGATGATGCTGGCAACCCTGATTACGCTGCGCTACTTCAGGGCAGCCGTTCCATTCAACCTGGGCTGGTGGGGCTATACCTTTCCGCTCGGCGTATTCGCGGTCACCACGCTGCGTCTGGCGAAGGTGCTCGATTCGCTGTTCTTCGAGGTCTTCGGCAGCGCGCTGGTAGTGGTACTGGCAAGCCTGTGGCTGGTTGTCGCATGGCGCACCGCGCTCGGCGCTTACCGTGGCAACCTGTTCGTCTCTCCCTGTATTGCGTCGATGAACCGGCCCTGAAGGCCAACGTTCAGCGCGCCAGTTGCGCCGCGCGCGCCAGTGTCGCGACGATTTGCGGGGCCACAGTTGGCGACGTACAAACAGATAGCGGACTCGGATGAGGCATTTCCAGTACGATCAAGCCCGGCCGCCTGGCCTCGATGGCAGCGTGGGCCTGGCGGGCCGTGCGTCCGGCCAGCACGACCACCCGCAGGCATGGCAGGAGGTCCAGCACATCGCCTAGCATGGCGATGCCTGCGCGTACCGCCGCCACACCCAGGCGCGCCGGCGGAGCTTGCTCGTCGGCCAGCCAGGGCACGGTATTCCACAGCACGGTACGCGCACGCGCGACGGCGGCTTGCGCCAGGAAACGTTGAAGATTGCGCTGCGCAGGACCAGGATTGTCGCGCGAGACGAAGCGCGGGCGCATCGCATGGCGCGCCGGCGCTTCCAGCAAGATGAGAATGGACGCATCGGCGCCGCCGTCCAGCGGATCGAAGTACGGCAGCGCGCGGACGGCTGCGTGCGTGTCGACCCACTGGTTGAGCGCGACCACATGGGGAAGAGACAGCAGTTCGACGCGGCGTGCCAGTTCGGCTACATCGTCCAGCAAGGGAGCCACCGGCACGCCAGACGTCACTCGCTGCTCGCCAGCGCTGCCTGCTCCGCTCCGGCTGGCGTGTCGCCCTCCATCACCAGGATCCGGCTGGCGCCAGCCGGCTGCTGCGCCAGGCCCGGCCGCACGTCGCGCATGGGCCCAATGGCAGTACCGTTCGCCATGCCTTTGCCGTCAGTCTTGAAGCGACCCACCGGCGCGCGCTGACCACCGGCGTAGACGTTGTAAACAGTCTCCGGTTTCAGTTTGTACAAGAACACTTCCAGTGCATCGGTCACGCCCAGGCTGCGCACGACCACGAATCCTTTGGCGTCGCCGCGGGACTTGAGAGCGATATTGCTCGACTCGCCGTTCACACGCGGCACCAGGTTGCTGGTACCAGCACCGGTGGGCACGGCATGGGACACGTAGACAAGCGCTTGCGGCGCCTGGCCGGCCGCCACATGCGCGACGACCTTGTTGCTTGCGGTGTCGATCACGTCGACACCATCGCCGTTTTCGAGACCAACGTACACTTTGCTGCCGTCGTCCGACGCCCATGCGCCATGCGGCAAGGCCCCGGTCGGTATCGTCGCCATCAGTTGTGGCTGATCACCGGTGGAATAGACCTTGACGACATTTTCTCCGCCCACTGTCACGTAGGCTCTTGCGCCGCCAGCGTTCTTCCCGAACGCCAGGTGGTTGGTAATAAAACCGGTGTCGATGACGCCTTTGACTGTCAGCGTCGCCACGTCGATGCGGGTGACCTTGCCAACGTCCTTGTGCGTCATCCAGACTTCCTTGAAATCAGGCGTGAACTGCAAGAACGGCGAGAACGGGCTAGTGACAGAAATATGCTTGATCACTTTGGATGTTTTCATGTCGATGACATCGACGACAGGATTAAAGCTCGATACCACGAACGCCAGTTTGCCATCGGGATGGAACATCACCATGCCCGGACCACCTGTTGTCTGGATCCGGCGTTTTTCCTTGAAGGTGACAGGATCGATGACCGAGACGTAATCTTCGCCGCGTACCACGACCCAGACTTCGCGACCGTCCGCGGTGAAAAATCCTTCGTGAGGCGACCGCCCGATATAGGTAACGCCCTTGACCTTATTGGTGGCCGTGTCGATGAAGGTCACCGAATTGGAGCCATTCGATATCGCAATCAAGGTTTTATGGTCCGGCGAAAAACCCAGTCCATGAACATTCACTTGCCCCTTGTACAAAGGAGACAGGATGTCGGGCCGCTGATTACCCAACCGGATTTGTCCCAGCAACTGATTGGTGGATGGATCGATCACCGAAACGGTGTTGCTGTTCTGGTCAGCTGTATAGACGCGGTCCTGTGTGCCTGGCGCAGCCTGCGCAGTACCCATGGCAGCGACCGCAAGCGTCATGGCGAAGGTGAGCTTATTCAATTCAGTGAGTTGCATGAGAGTCTTTCCTGGTGTCTGCGTTGGTGGAATCGGCTCTTGCGCCGTGGGCTGCCTGGTAGCGTTGCAACCAGGCGCGCATTACATTGATTTCGTTCTGTTGTTCGACGATGATGCCTTGTGCCAGGTTGCGCAGTTCGCGGTCGTTACTGTGCACCAGGATGGCCTTGGCCATATCGATCGCGCCTTGATGGTGAGGAATCATCATGCTCATGAAGTCATGCGCGGGGTCCCCGGTTGTCGGCGCGCGTCGCATGCCGTCATCCATGATCGCCATGGCATCATCCGCGAGAGACGCATAGGGCCTGTCGCTACTGGCGATAAACGAGGCAGGCGGCGCAGTCGCGCCATGGTGGCCAGCATGCTGCGCCGAGACTGTGGCGGTGCAGCACCAGAGCATGGCGCCCAAAAAAAGTGAAAATTTCAAACCGGTCCCTCCAGTTGTTCATAGACGGCGCTGGCAACCCGTGCCAGTTCGCCCTTGTCGACGGCTGCGGACAGCGCATAGCCGAACTTCCCGTCGATCCAGTAAAACACGTTGACGTCGCCCTCTTTGGCGAACCGAAAGCCGGTGTCCTTGTTGCGCGCCTGCTCCGTCGACACGTACAGCGTCAGGCGCTGGCCAGCGCCGTCGTGGTACATGAATTGCGCTACCGGCCCGCTGGCCCCGGGCAGCAGGCGCCCGCCGATCAGTTCATAGCCCAGCTTGCCCAAATGCGGCGGACGGATCTTGCTGCCCATGCGCTTCGACAGCCAGGTCACCAACTGGTCTTCCTGGTCGGCGCGAATTTCCACTGGCCGGCGCACATCCGGGCTGTACACGGCATGGGCTATTGCGGCCTGGTGTGCCAGGCCGGACCACGCTGCCTGCTGATACGCGGGCGCTTGCTGCTCCATACGCGCCAGGGACTGGCCAGTTGCCGCGCCGCGCAAGCCCCAGCCGGCGCCACCGCTCACCAACGCGATTGCCAGGCCCGCCGCCAGCGCCTGCCATTGCCAGTGCCGGTTGCGCTGCGGCGTGGTGGCCGCTGCCATGGGCGCCGGGACCGGTTCGCCCAGCACCGGATCGAACAGGCGATGCATGGCGTCGTTCTGGGCCGCGTAGGCGCGCACGCGCGCAGCTTCCTCGGGGCGCTCTGCCAGGTAGGCGGCGACCTCGGCAGCGCGTGCTGCCGGCAGCACGCCGTCGACGTACGCGTGCAGATCGGCTTCAGTCACGGGCAGGTTCATTTCACGACTTTCAACGAGTTCACGCGGGCGCCGCCGTCCATCAGGCTGCGCAGCTTTTCGCGGGCGCGCGCGAGCCGCGACATGACGGTCCCGACCGGGATGCCGAGCGTCGACGCCACTTCTTCATAACGCATGTCTTCCAGCCCGACCATCAGCAGGATCGCGCGCTGTTCTTCGCTCAGCAGGCGCAGCGCGGCATCCATCTCGCGCACCTGGATGCCGACCGTGCTGCGATCCGCCAGGGCCGGCATCGGCGTATCATCGTCGAGCGGCTCGGTGACCAGTGCGCCGCGCCGTATCTGATCGATACGCATATTGTGCATGATCGCAAACAGCCAGGCGCGCGCGTCCGTGCCGGGTTGTAGCGCGGCGCGCTGGGCCCAGCCGCGTTCGAGCGTGTCCTGCACCAGGTCATCGGCCGCGGCGCGCTCGCCCACGAGCGCGCGCGCGTAGCGCCGCAGCCGCGGGACACACGCCAGCAACTCCGCGCCGGGAAGAAGGGGCAGGACGCTCATGGAACCAGTGATTACATCGCGCTGGCGGCCAGCTTCGGATCGATCTGCCAGGTTTCATTGACCAGTTTGCCGTCGCGGTAGGTCAGCACGTAGCGCACCTTGATGGAGGCCTTGCCGTCGAATTGCACTGCCGCCGTGACGGTCGCACCCTTCGGATTGACCGACTCGGACGCGCCCATAACGGTGACGCGCAGCGGGCCCATCGCGCCGAACTTGCTCCATACGGCGCCGATGGCGGCTGCACCGTCGTAGCTGCCGTCAAGCGGTCCACCAACCCAGGTCAGCCGCGCATTGTCGGCGTAATCATGCACGATGGCGGCGTGTTCACCGGCGCCAATGGCGGCGAAGTGGGCTTGCGCCATATCCAGCGCAGGCCCGGCAACAGCCGTGGTGGCGATGCCGATGGTGCTGGCCAACAGGAACATCAGGTGGGTGGTTTTCATGGGTGCGGTCCAGTACAGGTCAGGTTGAAAAACGGGCTTGCTACAGGTGCAAACGTCATTGCCCTGTTTTTATTCCATGTATTTGTATTTATTTTTTTGTGTTCATCAATTCTTCAAATGCCAGCGCCGCACGGCTGCGATGGCGTTCAGGATGACGCAGCATCGAGAACCCACGCGCCGGCAGGACCAGCGCCGCGCGCGCCAGCAGGCCCGCCTGAACATGCGATGCCACGACCAGTTCGGAAATCGCGGTGGCAAAGGGACCGGCCATCACCGCGCTGCGCACCGCCTCGTTGGACGGCAGGCTGAGAGCAACCTGCATTGCGGCGACCGGCACGCCCATGTCCGACAGCGCTTTCTCAAACGCCGAACGCGTGCCGGAACCGGTTTCGCGCAAAATCCATTGCGCCTGCACCAGGTCGGCAGCCGCCAGCGGCACCCCGGCGGACCATGGATGATCGGGTGCTACCACGACAACGAGCTGATCCTCCCCCACAGCTTCGATGGCCAGGGAGGGTTCGTCGATATCGCCTTCGATGAAACCGAGATCGGCGCCACCCAGCAGGATGGCCTGCGCCACGCTGTCGGTATTGCCCACTTCCAGGGTGAGGTCGATGGCCGGGTAGGTTTGACTGAATTGCACGAGCAAGCGCGGTAGCCAGTAACTCGCGATGGTCTGGCTGGCGTGGATTGCCAGCGTGCCGCGCCGCATCTGGCCCAGCTCCGACAACGTGTTTTCCGCTGCACGCGCGCTGGCCAGCGTGCGTTGCGCTTCTATCAAGAAAATCAAACCGGCGTCGGAGAGTTCGATGCGCCGTCCTATCCGATGGAACAGTGCCGTGCCATAGCGCTCTTCCAGGGCCTTGATCGATGAGCTGACGGCAGACGGGGATAGAAACAGCGCGGAAGCCGCCTGAGTAAGGTGCTGGCGTTGTGCGACTTCAACAAAAATGCGTAGCTGGTCCAATGTCATCGTTCGATCCAATCTAATGATTTGTCATTAATTATACGATGGACCGAACGAAATCGCCGTTCAATAATGCATGCACTAAATATCTGAACGAGAGTCGACCATGACATCCCACTATCAAAAATGCGCTCCATTTGTACCCGGCCTGTTACTGTGCGGCGCCGTCACGCTGGCCGCGTATGGGCTGGAAGCTGTAGAAGCCCATCTGTTCGGACGCGCGTGGCTTGAAAGCCTGGTCCTGGCGATCTTGCTCGGAACCGGACTGCGCACCGTGCACCGTCTCGATCAGCGGTTCGAGCCAGGCATCCATATGGGCGCCAAGCTGCTGCTTGAAATTGCCGTGGTGCTGCTGGGCGCATCCGTCAGCGCCGGCGCGCTGCTCGAAAACGGCATGGGACTGGTCGGCGGCATTGCCGGGGTAGTCGTGCTGGCAATTCTGTTCAGTTATTTCCTGGGCCGCAGCGCCGGTCTGCCGAAAAAGATGGCGATCCTGATTGCTTGCGGCAATTCAATTTGCGGCAACTCGGCGATTGCGGCGGTGGCCCCAGTGATCGACGCAGATGGCAAGGACGTGGCCGCCTCCATCGCCTTTACGGCGGTGCTGGGTGTGGTGGTGGTGCTCGGGTTGCCGTTGCTAGTCGGGCTGTTGTCATTCACGCCGGTTCAATACGGCGTGTTTGCCGGGCTGACCGTGTATGCCGTGCCACAGGTACTGGCGGCAACGAGTTCGGTGTCCGCAGCCAGCGTGCACATTGGCACCCTGGTCAAGCTGGTGCGCGTGTTGATGCTGGGCCCGGTCGTGCTGGTGTTGTCCTTGACAGGGCGCGGACGGGGAGGCGCCCGCCTGAACGTCGCGCACCTGGTGCCGTGGTTTATCGTCGGCTTCCTTGCATTGCTGGGCTTGCGCTCGCTGGGCTGGATTCCGCAGGCAGCGCTGGCGCCAGCGCACGTTGCCGCCAATTTCTTCACCATTATGTCGATGGCCGCGCTCGGCCTCGGCGTCGATGCCCGCGCTGTCCTGCGTGCCGGCGGCAAGGTTGCCGGGGTTGTCATTTTTTCGCTGCTCGGCCTTGGTGTCATCAGTTTCGCCCTGATCAAATTTCTGGGTGTTTAAGGACGTAGCAGTACGCCATCCATTTTCCAAAAACGAAAGAAAACGCCATGACATCACATCACTATTTGACCGCGGCGCGCTGCAGCCTTGTTGTTGCAGTCTCGCTCACCGCTGGTATCGCGTGTGCCCAGCAGCCGTTGCTGGTGTACGGCCCGGGTGGACCGGCTCCTGCGATGAAAGAGGCGGCGGCGGCATTCGAGCACGCGAACGGCATCAAAGTCACCGTCACGGCTGGCCCCACGCCGAGCTGGTCGACCACGCAAAACAGGATGCGGACATCATCTACAGCGGTTCGGAAACGATGATGACGGACTTTACGTTAGCGATGGGCGGCAAGATACAGGAGGCAAGCATTACCCCGCTATATATGCGTCCCCTGGCGATCCTGGTGCGTCCCGGCAATCCCAAGCACCTGCGCGGCGTGGCCGACCTGATGCAGCCCGGCGTGCGCCTGTTGGTGGTCAACGGTGCCGGCCAGAACGGCGTCTGGGAAGACATGGCTGGCCGCAAAGGCAGCATGGAGTCGGTGCGCAAGGTACGCGCAAATATTGCCAGTTACGCACCCAACAGCGCGAGCGCGCGCGGTACCTGGACCGCGCGCACCGACATCGACGCGTGGCTTATCTGGAATATCTGGCAGGTGTCGAACCCGCGCCTGGCCGACGTCGTGCCAATCGAACCTGATTATGCGATTTACCGCGATACCGGCGTGGCGTTGACTGAGCATGGCGCTGCCAACCCGCAAGCGAAGCAGTTCATCGCATTCCTGCAATCGCCGCAAGGCAGCGCGATCTTTGCCAGGTGGGGCTGGCAGAAATAATGAGCGCCGGATTGTGGGCCTGCGGCGGGTTTCAGTATATTCAGGTACCGCGTGCAGCGCGTCGCACGGCGGCGGTAACGATTCCTAGACAAAATGGACAATAACGCACCATCGCGCGGGGCGGTCGTGACCCAATCGCTTGCCCTGGCAGCGCCCGGTGCACTTGGAACCCTTTCTGGAGCTGCAGCCGCAGGGACTGCCACCGCATGGCGGGTCGTCTTCCAGGGGAGCGACGCCAACCCCATGAAACGGAATCTGACGCTCAACAATACTTGTAATGCGCAGGATGACCTAGGCGCCGACAACGTGAGGATCGAGGTCGTTGCGTTTGGCCACGGCATCGCGATGCTGATGGCCGACAGCGCTGTCGCCGAACGGCTAGCTTGTCGAGATGCTTGGCCAAGGTCGCCGGCGATAGCTCGCCCCTGCGGCGTTTGACTGGCTGGTCCCCTTGGCATTGAAAAAAAGTGTTGTCGGCAAGCCGCGCGCCCCTGATTAGCGCGCCATGGCGCCAATATGGTCGATCAGAACATTTTGCAGGACCATGCTTTTTTGGGAAAGACAGCATTTGAATGCCGGGGCAAAACCACCCTGATTAGCAAAGATGAAGACGACATCGCCACGCCCTGCCTGCGCTTTGGCCAAGACCGTCGTCTCTCGACGGCCGACGGGCACCAACTGGCCCACAGGTTCGCTACTACGGGCTTGCCGGACAGCGACAGTCCGCTTTTGGCCGAAATCGGCCGGTCGCTGTCAGGCCGGTTTCGACCCATTGCGGACCTTCGCCCGTATCACTGACCTTGACGGCTTCGCCGTAGTGCGAAGACCATGAATTCAACGTCCCTTGGGGTGGCGCGCCATCTTGCTGCGATCATTGCCCCAAGATTTTCTGCTTTAAGTAAATCCGCATCCGCTTGCCATGTCTTACTGTCCGGTGGAACGGAGTTGGCGCCAACGTGGTCGCAAAGCGGCTGCAATGATGGACGCTGCGGGGGCTCCATTTCGAGTGATCGTTCGCGTGGTTTCCGAGCCAACCCTTTGCAGGCGTCGCTTGCTCTGGCTGCCGCGCGCGCTGGGCTATAACAGCCGCGCCTACCCAAGGTTCCCCTTGCGGAATCCCCGAGTTTCCATTTATCCTTGCATTCCTCCATCTCGACCATCGATCTTTCGGATCAGTTCTTGCCATTTCAGATGTCGAAGCAACCGACGCCGCGCGCACAATGACCCAAAATTTCAAAAAGCTTTTTCTCGACGAATCGAAGATCGAGGGCGCCGTTCGCAGCTTTTCCGATGTGGCCAAGATCATCGGCCCCAATGCCCGAGGGCAATTTACCGAGTATGAAATTTTTATCGAAGGCCAAGAAGTCGCGAAGCTGCATGTCTACGCTTGTAATGACAGCACCTTCACGTTGTCGGCCTCGGTAGGGAAGAACACGCCCCTGTCTCAACAGGTCGCGGCGCACGTGGCCGAAAAATGCAAACGCAAAGCATACGAGCAACGCCCTTTTAGCCTTGAGCGCATCAGCGAGGACGATTGGAAGTTTTTGTTGGAGCATCTCGAGCACGATTACGGCTTCGCCGTCACGGAGGGCGCGGTGCCCCATGGGGTTCGTTTCGATGTGAAGAAGGCGCACAATGACTACGTCAACTTGAACCGCTACACGAAGAGCGGCAAGCTGCTCATGCAGGGCAAATCACGCGAAGTTTACGCGACGGTCGTCGAAGTTTTGTCGGATCACCTGGCCGACAAGCGAGAGCTTGTGGAAGCGCAGTTGAAGACTTACAACGTCCAAGACGTGAAGGCGGAGGACCTGTTTGCCGAATTGCGTCAGCACGTTCCAAGCGCGATGAATTTGCTGGGCGAAACCGGCGCGGCGGTGATCTCGCCCGCCCTCGCGCTGGCAAAACTCGACATTGATCTGCCTGACTATTCTTGCGTCGCCTACCATGCGCTTCGCGGCCTGGAGCTCTACATCAAAGCGATCATGGCCAAGCATGGCTGCCCGGTGCAGAACCACACGGGATTCGGCAACTACCTCGCGGCAGGTAACGCGCAGCTTAAGATTGGCGTTCGTGCTAAGATGACCCCAGAAGAGGCAACGGCCATCGAAGATGGATATGCGATGCTTAAAACCGACCGCAATGAGCTCTTCCACGCAGACGCCAATCCTGAGATGTCTCGCATTCTTCCCGACAAAGTAGAGGCTGCTGCTATTTTGCACACTGTCTTAGAGCTTATTGAAAGGACCGCTGCTGCGATACCTGATCATGCGCGATAACAGACATTACGAAATTCTGAGCGTTGTTAACGAAGATACCCTTGTGTGTTTTTCGATCGATCGCGCTCGCCCAGACTCGTATATGGACGAGCTGGAGGACGAGTTGCGTCAATTGGTGTATCGCGGAGAAGTTGTTCTCGATCTGTTCGCGGCGAACGGCAACAACTATCGACGCTTCATGCGTCTGCCATTTGACGGCGTAAAGCTGCATTGGCTTCAGGCAAAGATCACGAAGTTCGACACCATTCCCTCTGCGGTTTTGGACTTCTGCAATGACTTCTATCTGAGCCATCCGGAAATCGTTGAAAACAGCGTCCTTTCGCGCGATGCGCAACTGAAATTCCTAGGCGACCACGCCTTCGCCTAAGTTGCCTATCGCTGACGGGATGTTTGGGCTCAACCTCGCGGCCTAGTCGTCCTTGTCCCGTTGGTAGGCGTGGTAGCCACATAGGCCACCGTTGTGCTGGTCGTCCAAACCCAACGCTTCGCCGCATACAACACATTCCCAATCTTCAAGCTCATAGCCGCACCAACGGCACTCTCCATCAGCAACGACAAACAAGTTCTCGGAACAGTTTGGGCAATCGCGCAACGGCGGCTCATCGCCGTCATATGGGTCGTAACTGCCGGCCTCCGCCTCCGTAACCGCCTCCATAAGCTCTGACATAAGCGGAGAGCTCTCGCCGCAGGCCACGCACGTATATTCCCCGTCGTCATCTTGGCTAGGAGCCAAGAGCGGCGAGCCACACTCGCCGCAACGGATAGACGCCAGATACGGCAGCATGCCACTTGGGACACTGCTTGCGCGCCAAGCGTCCAAGCACTCCTGCAAACGCCCTTCAAAGAATGCTCGATGTTCGAGCATGATCCGCCAACAGGGGCCCAAAAAATCCGCAGGAACTTCCTCAAGCTCTTCGACAACGAATTGCTGCACTATTGGGAACGTTTCGGCGACGAAGCCAGCGATGGCGCCAATGGACTTGGTGGGATGCAAGTGCTCTAAATTGTTTCGCTCGTCTTGGAGCTGCCGCATGGCGTCCCAGTTAACCTCGATGCCAAAGGCTTCAAATCGAGACTTAATACCATCCACGTCGATGGTTTGCTTCGCGAATTTTCCCACCGGGCGCCATTGGACACCGCCAGTGCCATTAGGATGGGGAACAATCTGCCTGGGCGGGTTAAACAGCAACGAATCGATCTCTTCGGCCTTCGTGACCTTGGTGGCCAACCCATACTTGAACAGCAAAAGCAACCCAGCAAAAAGGTTCCTCGCGGCAGAAATCGCGCGCTCAGGGTCGCCACCATCGGTTGCCGCCCTGCTGGCTCGTTGAAAGTCCTCGACGCCCAACCTTATGGAAGTCAAGGCGTTTTCTTTTAATTTTTCCTGTGAAAGCATCGCTGCCATCCCTTGCTTTAGCTTACGAGCGATCGACAATGCCGACTGCTCGAAAAGGCCGGCACTACGCTAAGCCAAGCCTAAGATGTGTTTTCGAACGGTTGGAGCGGAACAACCATAACCTGTCCAGCCTGAGAAGGATTCTAGATTATAGAGCGGCCACATCCTAGTTAGCTCAGCGATTTAATCATGTGCATAGCTAGGCATGCATTTGCATCAGGATAACAAATATCCATCGAGTTCAATGTGCTCAACTGGTAAAATCGAGCTTTGCTCGACGCGACAGCGTCAAACGCAAAGTCATTGCCTCATTCGCAAAATTCATGTTCCTCACGCACCAAGAACCCATATCGATGCATAGTCCCGCCACGGCGATGTCCTCTGAAATCACTGAAGCAATACGGATCCTCTCGCAGTCCGAAGGGAGCGATGAACGCGGAGCAATTTTTACCCGCCGGCCCGTGGTTGATTTCATGCTCGACCTGGTCGGATACACGCCGGATCAACCGTTGCACCAGCGCGCCATGCTAGAGCCCTCGTTTGGACGCGGCGACTTCCTCCTGCCCATCATCGAGCGCCTCCTGAAATCGCGCGCCGACGCCCTCGCGCGCGGCGAAAGCGTCGGACCGCTGTCGGCATGCATCCGCGCCGTCGAGCTGCACGGGGAATCATTCGAGAGCACCCGCGGCCTTGTCGTTGAGAAGCTGGCGGAAGCCGGCCTGCCGCAAGATGACGCAGTGTCGATCGCACACGATTGGCTAATCCATGGCGATTTTCTCTTGGCCGCCATCCCTCAGCAGTTCGACTTCGTCGTCGGCAATCCGCCTTACGTGCGACAGGAGCTCATCCCCGCCCCACTGCTGAACGAATATCGACGCCGCTTCGCGACTCTGTATGATCGCGCGGATCTTTACGTGCCTTTCATTGAGCGCTCTTTGATCCTTCTCGCGGACAATGGGCAGCTTTGCTTCATTTGCTCCGATCGCTGGATCAAGAACAAATACGGCGGCCCGTTGCGCGACTTGGTCTCGCGCCACTTCCAGTTGCGGTCTCACATCGACATGGTCGACGCCGATGCGTTCCACTCCGAGGTCAGCGCCTACCCGGCAATCAACGTCATCGCCAAGGGAGAGCCCAAGCCCACTCGCGTCGCTCCCCGCCCCGCCCTTGACGAAGCGACGCTTTCTGAGCTGTCGACCGCGTTGCGAGGCGAAGCCAGCGCACCCCACCTGTTCGCCGAGCTGGACAATGTTGTCCAAGGCAGCGCCCCGTGGATCTTGATTGCCGCCGCTCGCATCGAATTGATCCGCCGCCTCGAAGCGGATTTTCCGACGCTTGAGGACGCCGGCTGCAAGGTGGGCATTGGCGTCGCCACCGGCGCGGACAAGATCTTCATCGGCAAGTTTGACGAACTCGATGTCGAGGACGATCGAAAGGTGCCGCTGGCCATGGGCCGCGACTTGGGCACTGGCCACGTCGAGTGGCGCGGCTACAGCGTGGTCAATCCATTCACCGACGAAGGCCCATTGGTGAACCTTGATGACTACCCGCGCCTCAAGGCCTACTTTGAACAGCATCGCGCGGCGCTCGAAGCCCGTCATGTCGCCAAGAAGTCGGCCTCCGCGTGGTATCGCACAATTGACCGCATTACCCCATCCCTGACGTGGAAGCCGAAGCTTCTGATTCCGGATATCCGCGGCGATGCGCAAGTGGTCTTCGACGAAGGCCGGCTCTACCCGCATCACAATCTTTACTTCGTGCTGTCGCAGACTTGGGACCTGCGCGCCTTGCAAGCCGTTTTGCGCTCCAAGGTCGCGCGGCTGTTCGTCGAAACTTACTCCACCAAGATGCGCGGCGGATATCTGCGCTTCCAAGCCCAGTATCTGCGCCGCATCAGGGTTCCCAAGTGGGACGACGTGCCGGCCGAAGTGCGCGAGAGGCTGATCGCCGCTGCTAAGCGGCTAGACATCGCAGCGTGCGACGAGGCGGCTGCGGAACTTTATTCACTGACTGAGCGCGAGCGCGAAGCGATCGCTGAAAAGAACTAAATGGGAATTGATTTAGCTAACTACGAAACCAAAGCGCGCGAAGCGATCAAAGCTTTTTGGGGCAACCGCGCAGCGGCGCAACAAAAGCAAATGGAGGCTGGCGTCATCGACCGAGGCGAACGCGCCGGCGTCACTGGCGGCAAGAACCTCGACGGCTTCATCACCCTCATTCTCGATATCGTTCGAGCCAACGGCTTGCATGCCGCGGACGTTCACTTGACCAAGCGACTCGTCACATTGCCAGGTTATTTTCGCCCGACGAAGCAATGGGACCTGCTCGTCATCCACCAAGGCCGGCTCGTTGCCGCGATCGAGTTGAAAAGCCAAGTCGGGCCATCATTTGGCAACAATTTCAACAACCGGACGGAAGAGGCAGTTGGCACCGCAGCGGACTTTTGGATCGCATACCGCGAGGGGGCGTTCGGACAGCAGCTTGCTCCGTTTGTAGGCTGGCTCATGGTGGTTGAGGATGCTCCAGAGTCAAGAAGCCCCGTGCGAGACGCCACGAATCACTTCCCAATTTTCCCAGAGTTTCAAGGCGCCTCCTACCAAAAACGGTATGACATCCTGTGCCAGAAGCTCACTCGGGAAAAATATTACACATCCGCCGCGGTGATTACGACGCCACGGGAGGCGGTGGGGGACGGCTTTTATTCGGAGCTGTCACAGTTGAGCAGTCTTCGAACATTTGTCACCGCGTTTGCAGGGCACGTAGCCACGGAAGCGGCGCAGTTTCCATCGCCACCTTCTCTCTTCCAGTTATAACCCGGAGAGCCGCGAGGCTCTCGCCCACGGCAGCCCCCCTTTCTAGTTCAAGAACTTCATAGAGTGAGAGCGCTCTGGTTGCCAAATAAATTAACTAAATCGTTTACTCTGGATAGAGATCTCGAACTCGCGCAAATGGATGACCTGTTTCGGCAGCGCGCCTAATTTTTCTCTCGAGCGCTTTATCAAGCGGAATCCCTCGATGCATGATGTCATACAGATCGAGGCCGTCCACGCAAACTAAACGCTTGCCCCTGCCGAACGCCGCGAGCCCATCCTCGGTAAACCCGCTGTTGCTTACGAATAGCCCACGAGTCCAGGAAGCCTTCTGCTCCAGCTTCCCATGGAAAGCGTGAAGGTCGGCGACCCCTGTTTGCGCGTTTTGCCACTTCGCTTCAAGGAGGTAGGTCTCATGCCCCAACTGAAAGCTTCCATCAATCTGTTCACCGCGCAACCGAAACGCTTCGCGCGCGGCGAGCCCGAACGCGTCGAACAGTTCCTTCAGAAACGCCTCAAACGCGTAGCCGCGCGCTTGCGCAGCGAGCTGATGCAGTCCTAGCAGTTCGTTTTTGAGCTTGCCTAGCTCCTCATTGTCCACAATCACAGTAGCGAACCTGGCGGGACTTGGCTGCTGCGCCCTAACCACGCCGCCAAGACTTTGTAAAAGCGCATCCATGCGAGGCTGAGCGCCTTCGACACTCTCAGGGTGTCGGCCTCTCAGACGTTTCAACTCGCGATATTCCCATAGCGCCTTGATCGCCTTTGTCGCCGTCTTGTCGTCGGCCAAACTCAGGAAGCATCGCAATCGCTTGGCTTTGGACGAGCCAGATGCTAAATACTGAGCCTCATCGATATTGACGCCAATCTCGTCTATGAAAAATTGAACAAATGTGGGATTAGAGAAGTCCAGCACATAGCCGCCCCCCATCTCAAACACGTCCTCGATTAAAAGCTTGTCCGCTATGCCAATCCGCGCCATCCGATCCCTTCCGAGCCCTGTCAGTTGACTACCAATATCAATCCATTATCGAAAGATAATAAACACAAAATTATCCAAGGCATAGCCTTCGTTTGCGGCCGAAAGAATTTTGCCACCGTTGCTCTCTAGAACTTCATATATAATTTTGATACCAAAATTTTAATCGCCGGCCCACGGGTTTGGCTAATCTCATGAGCGTGGATATTCTTGATGCGTCCGCTTGGCGCGAATACAGAGGCAGGCCATCAAGCCCCGGCATCAATGAGACCACGCATCTGGCCAAAATCGCTGACAAGTCGGGGCGCTTACGTGACTGCTTCGTGAAGCTGATGGCGCCCGGCACGCCCGCTCTGCTTTGTGAAGCTCTTGGCTGGCTTCTGGCGCGGGCAGCTGGCGTGCAATGCCCGGAATTCGCCGCAATTATCTTGGTCCCTGTGCCCGAGCTGCGCCGTCATGGCCCCTTGCCTGCCGCGTTCGATCAGGCCGCCCTGACGCCCGCCTGGTGCAGCGAGATCGTTGCCGGAAAGTCCGTTCGGCAGGTTCACAAAATGTCCTTCGTCCTCGCACGCGCCGCTTGCCTACGCAGCAAGGATGCTCGTAAGATCGCATCGTTCGACCAATGGAGTGACCTGCGCGACCGAAATTTCGGGAATGTCATACAGTCCTCGAAAGGCGGATACGTCGCGATCGATCATGAGACACTTTTGCACGATCTGCTTTGGGCGCCCTCGGGCACCACTTGGACTGAACATAGCCTTCTCGAACACGCTCGAAAGGCCCTTAAATCCAGCGATTTCCAACGCTTCCAACTGGACATGGCCGCCGCAGCGAAGGGCCATGAGCAGGCCCTTGAAACTGCACAAAAGAGCATTGATGAGATCATAGTAAAATTGCTGCCCGCGCATGCTTTGGAGCTTGGCGCTGCCGTCAAAGGCGCACTTCGCGAGCGCTCCGCCCCAGGTTGGATGTCCGACAAGTTGAAGGTGATTTCATGAGCCAGCAAAACATGTTCCTCGGCCTCGGCGATCTTGATCACCTCAGCCAAATGGCAGTCGCGCCACCGAAAGTTTCGTTCGCAGGGACGTGGACGACGGTCGAGCTGCAACCGGATATTTTCGTGCCGCAGCGCTTCACGGTCGGGGTCGCCGTTCAATCTCCCGGGGGCCGGCTGCACTTCAAGCTTCTAGACGATTTCAAAAAGTTCGAATGCGTTTATCAAGGTCAATTTCCTCAACGCTCGGCAAGAGAATTGCTGGCGCATGCCGAGGAAACGCTGCGCGCCGCAGTGCAGGCAAAAACGCAGATTCCTGAAATCCTATTCGAGACCAACTGTTTGAGCTTAGCCGCTCCAAGCTACACGTCCGGGGAAGATCAAGAGACGACCGTTGAACGGCTCTTTAATGAGGTAGTCGTCATGTCGCCGATCACCGAGAAAAAGCCGCGGGAGTTCGAGTCGATCGACACGCCCCGGGCGCGCAAGCTTGTGAACATCGAACTCAAAAAGATTGCGCAGATGGACTACGAAAAGATCGTCCGTCCGGACGATCAAGGCCTGCTGCTGGAATACGGCGGCGCGAAGCACTTCTTGGATCTCAACTTGCTGACTGCGAAGGCCTGCGGCAGCGTTACGTCTGCCGTCTATAAGACTGCGCAAAGCGTCGAGTTGAACTTGCTTAAAACCAGCCGAGACCTGACTACCTACTCTCGCGTTCGCCAATTAGACGACATTGGCTTGTTCTTGCTGCTTCCAGAAACTGGATCGTTGGAATCGAAAGAATTCAAGCGCATCACTGAGGTCATTGAAGAGCACGAATGGAAACTGGAACGCGACGGTTTTCGAGTAGTTAGCCTAGCCTCTCCGGCTGTTCTTGCTGCTGAAATCTACGAATGGGCGAAACCCACGATGGCATAAGACATCGCTAAACCTAGCCTGTGCAAACCGCCACGGAGAAGCTGTACGTCGATCATTCGTCGTTTGTGGAGAAGCTACTGCTATCTACTGGGCAAGATGGGCAAACTCGTCTTCGTCGAGATCGTTTAAGTCCATAGCGAGATACCTGAGAAGTAGCTCCCTATGCGACTGCATCAGATTTTACGATCCACTCGGTGGGCTCGTTATGTGTTCGAGGCACTTACAATTTGCAAGAGTGGCGGTTATACGCGAGCCCACCACAACACTTCACGTTGGTTAGAAGCGAGTTGACCATGGCTACCCGTCGTGCTAACGATCCGGAAAAGTGGGTGCGTCGAGAGAATGCGTTCGAAGCAGTCGTGTCGCGGGATAGGTTCGATCAAGCAGCGAGCGAACGCAAACGGCGCCGACGGCAATGGACTGATGATGAGATGCTTGACGCGTTGCTTAGCATGTTCATCGAGCACGGGAAAGTAACACCGGCACTTATTGATGCTGGGCCAGGGCCTGCAGCGAAATCGTACGCTTTTCGCTTCAATGGTCTCATCTCTGCCATGGGCCTAGCAGGCGTTAGCTGGCCATCCATACCTCATGCGACCATTACCCGTAATCGACTGCGTTGCGTAACACGTGACATGACGAACGAACTAGTCCGCTGTATGACGGAGGTAAGGGCCGAGGTGGAGGCAATCAGCCCGCGCACGTGGCGCGTTAGAGATATCACGGTGCGTCTGCTTTGCACACGCTGTCGATATGAGCGCGGTCACCCATGTTGGAAGGTGACCTTGGTCCACAACCCTGCTGTAGATTTCGTGATTTGGGTACGTATGGATCAGTCCAACGAGCGCCCGAACAGGTGTACCTCATTCCGGTCTCAGATTTCCCTGACCATAAGTATATTTGGCCATTCACTAAGACACTACTGAAGTATGAACGTTATGCGTATGAAGGACTACGCGCGTTGTTCGGTCTTATAGGTTAATTACCATGGACGTTAGCTAAGTAGAAGATCGAAAATTTCTTATCAGTCATGGACTTTAAGAATGTTTTTTCGCCAATGAATTCAAAGGTTAGTTTGCCGTCCATACATTCAACTAATCCTTAGACTGACGCTTCGATCTGCCGATCGCACTGGGCATCCTGGCCGCATCGCACCAGATCCGGGGCGATACGCTTGGGCGCTACGAGTTCGCTGGCGAGCTGTCGCTGTCGGGCGAGCTGCGGCCGATCCGTGGCGCATTGGCGATGGCGTTTGCGATGGTGCGCGCGGACTTTGCACAATCTGATGCACAGGGCCGGGCTTTCATCCTGCCGCTGGCCAATGCCGGCGAAGCGGCGCTGGTCGACGCGGCCGAGATCCTGCCGGCGCGCACGCTGCTCGAGGTCTGCGCGCACTTCGCCAACGCGCCCGATGCGCCCAAGCTGGTGCGGCATGTGGGGCCGGCCCTTGCGCATGCCGTGTGCTACCCCGATTTCGCCGAGGTCAAAGGCCAGCAGCATGCCAAGCGCGCGCTCGAGGTGGCCGCGGCCGGCGCGCATTCGTGCTTGCTGGTCGGCCCGCCCGGTGCGGGCAAGAGCATGCTGGCGGCGCGCCTGCCTGGCCTGCTGCCGTTGATGAGCGACGCCGAGGCCCTCGAATCGGCCGCCGTGCAATCCCTCGCCGGCGGCTTCTCGCCACAGCGCTGGCGCCAGCGGCCGTTTCGCAGCCCGCATCACACGACGTCCGGCGTGGCCCTGGTGGGCGGCGGCAGCGTGCCGCGCCCTGGCGAAGTCTCGCTCGCACATCATGGGGTGCTGTTCCTGGACGAGCTGCCCGAGTTCGACCGGCGCGTGCTCGAGGTGCTGCGCGAGCCGCTCGAATCGGGCCAGATCACGATTTCACGCGCGGCGCAGCAGGCCGATTTTCCGGCCCGCTTTCAGCTCATCGCGGCGATGAATCCGTGTCCGTGCGGCTGGCTCGGTCATGCCAGCGGCAAATGCCGCTGCACCGGAGACGCAGTACTGCGCTATCAGAGCCGCATCTCGGGGCCCCTGCTCGATCGCATCGATATCCAGTTGCCGGTCGCAGCGCTGGGCCCGGAGAGCATGGGTGCACGCGCCGATGGAGAACCGAGCAGCGTGATCGCAGTACGGGTAGCGCAAGCGCGTGCGGTGCAGGTAGCGCGCCAGGGGTGGCCCAACAGCCATCTGGGACCGCGCGACATCGACCGTTACTGCGCGCCCGATGAAGCCGGAGAGCGCCTGTTGCATGCCACGGCCCGGCACCTGCACTGGTCGGCACGTGCGTATCACCGCGTGCTCAAGGTCGCGCGCACGGTGGCCGACCTGGCCGGCAGCAAGCACGTAGTCGCCACGCACGTGGCCGAGGCGATCGGGTACCGGCGCGCATTGCAGGGCGATTAGCAGGTCTTGCGTTCTGCGGCGCTGCTGTTACCATCGACGCATGCGACCCTCTCCCGTGCGTGCCCTGCAGATTGTCCCGATCCTCCTGGCCAGCGCGCTGCTGGCCGCCTGCAATCCGGCCTATAACTGGCGTGACTACACGAGCGAGGATGGCCGCTTCAAGGCGCTGTTTCCGGCCAAGCCCGCGACCCTGAGTCGCACGGTGGACCTGAACGGCATGCAGGTCGAGATGACGATGACGGCGGCGAAGGTCGACAACACCACCTTCGCCATCGGTACCGGCGTGGCGCCCGATCCGGCGCGCGCGCAGGCGGCGCTGCCAGCGATGCGCCTGGCGCTGCTGCGCAATATCGGCGCGCCCGACACTGCGGCGACCGCTGACCTGAGTGTGGATGTCACGGGCGCCGGCCAGAGCACACCGATGCACCTGAGCGGGCGCTTCGCGGCAAAGGGCAACCGCTTCTACCAGGTGATCGTGCTTGGCCCTGCAGGCAAGACGCCGCCGGAACAGATCGAGCAGTTCCTCACATCCTTCACGAGCTTCTGAGGTCACCCATGGACGACCAGCTCCCCGCCCTGCGCCTGGTCGGCCTGCGAAAGCAGTTCGGCCGCCCTGCCGTGGATGGTCTTGACCTGCTGGTCCGGCGCGGCGAGTTCTACGCGCTGCTTGGGCCGAACGGCGCCGGCAAGACGACGACGCTGCGCCTGGTCACGGGCCTGCTGGCGCCCGACGCCGGCACGATCGAGGTTCTGGGCGTGGACATGACTGCGGCGCCGGCGGCGGCCAAAGCCAAGCTGGCCTACCTGCCGGACGAGCCGATGTTGTACGGGAAGCTCAAGCCGTTCGAGTACCTCGAGTTTGTCGCTGGCCTGTGGGGCGTGACGGCGCAGGACGCCGAACCGCGCGCACGCGAACTGCTTGACTGGCTCGACCTGAGCCAGCATGCGCATGAGCTGACCGAAGGTTTTTCGCGCGGGATGAAGCAAAAGCTCGCGCTGGCCGGCGCCCTGATCCACGACCCGGAACTCCTGATCCTCGACGAGCCGCTCACCGGTCTGGACGCAGCGGCGGCGCGCCAGGTGAAAGACCTGTTGGTGGCGCACGTGGCCAAGGGCGGCACCGTTATCCTCACGACGCACATTCTTGAGGTGGCCGAGCGCCTGGCGCACCGCATCGGCATCATTCGCCAGGGCCGGCTGATTGCCGAAGGGACGCTGGCGCAGCTGCGCGAGCGCACGCCGGGCGGCAGCCTGGAAGACATGTTCCTGCACCTGATGGCTGCGCCATGATGCTGGCGCCGGGCAGCGTCGGCTGGCTGCTGCGGCACGAGCTGCGGCTTGCCTGGTTCAATGCGGCGGGCGGCAAAGCGGCGGACGGTCGGCGCCGGCCAGGCAATCTGGCGCTCGGTCTGGCGGCCGCTGGCTGTATCGTCATGCATGTCGCGAGCTGGTTTGTCGTGCGCCAGCTGGCCGGCATGCCGGGGGACGATCCACGCATCCTGCTGGCGGTGTCCGCACTGATAGTCGTGGCCACGACCTTCATGCTGTCATCGGCGATCAAGGCGTGCGTCGTCGTGATGTTCGAGCGCAGCGACCTCGATCTGCTGCTGTCGTCACCCCTGCCCTCGCGCAGCATTTTTACGGTGCGGCTGCTGGGTGTGTGCGCGGGTACGGCGGCGCTGTACCTGTTTTTGCTGGCGCCGTTCGCGCATGCGGGGCTGCTGCAGGGGCAATGGCGCTGGCTCGGGATCTATCCCGGCGTGATTGCCCTTGCGGTGCTGTGCAGCTGTGGCGCCATGCTGCTCACGCTTGGCCTTGTACGTCTGCTCGGTGCGCGCCGCACGCGCGTCGTGGCGCAGATCGTCGGGGCACTGGCCGGCGCGCTGCTCGTCATCGCATCGCAGTTGCATGCGCTTACGTCCAAACAAACGCGGGATGGCATTCGCGATACCGTGCTGGGGATGGTGCAGGCGGAGGGTGCAGCGGATAACCCGCTCTGGCTGCCAGCGCGGGCGATGCTGGGCGAGCCGTTGCCGGTGCTGCTACTGGGCGCCCTCGCGTACGGCATGTTCGTGCTGACGACCTGGCGTACGCATCGCTTCTTTGCGCGCGGGCTGCAACTGGCCGCGTCGACGCCTTCGATCGCTGCGGGCAAGGCGTCATCGACACCGGCGCGGCCCCGCTTCGGCCACAGCCTGTTTCGCACCGTGGTCATCAAGGAGTGGCGCCTGATCGTGCGCGATCCGCAGTTGCTGTCGCAGGTGATGCTGCAAATCCTGTTTTTGCTGCCGTTGTTATTCCTGATTTTCAAGCGCGCCGACGTCCAGGTGCAAGCCATCGGCGCGGGGCTGGCACTGCTGTGCAGTTCGCTGACGGGCGCGTTGGCATGGATTGCCTTGTCGGCTGAGGATGCGCCGGATCTGCTGCTGGTATCGCCCGCGTCGCAGCGCACCGTACGGCGCGCCAAGCTGGCAGCAGCGATGATGCCAGTCCTGGGGTTGGTGGCTGTTCCTCTGCTATGGCTGACAGTGCGGATGCCTGCGGTCGGGCTGATCGGATTCCTGGTCGTGTGCGGCGCTATCATGGGTGCCGGTCTGGTGGTGTTCTGGTGTGGTCGGCCTGGCGTGCGCACAGATTTCAAGGGGCGGGGCAAGGGTGGCTTCGTGATGAACGTGCTTGAGTTGTTCAACAGCCTGGCGTGGGGCGCATTGGGATGGCTGTTGTCGGCTGCCACGCTTGGTCCATTGGGCGACATGGGCATCCTCGTAGCAGCAGGGGCTGCATTGCTCGCCATCGGCGTACCTGGCACCGCCTGGATGTTGCGGTCCCGGCCGGTGTGAGCGCGACCGCACTGTGAAGGGGCGCGAGTCGTGCTATCGTTTAATTACTAACAAAACCAAGAGATAGCTATGTTGATTACATTTAAATGCAAAACGTATCCAGAAGTTCTGATGTATCAGGAACATGCCAAACGTATCCTTGACCTGCTGCACAAGGAGCCAGAGCGTGGCGTGATTACCTCGGCAGAAGCCACCCAAGTGATTTCCCTGATCGAGGACGAGATCGAAGAGTCGCGCAAGCATCAGGTGTCGGACCAGGTGGCGCACGATGTTCATGCGCATCACCGCGATGAAGACGACCATGAGCATCAGGCGATCGAGGTCGTTAGTTTCTCGACCCGCATGTATCCATTGCTGGAAATGCTGCGATCGGCGCGTGACAACAAGACTGATATCCTTTGGGGTGTCTAAGCAAGCCTGCTTAACCTGTCTGCACAAAAGCCCGCTGATGTGAATCAGCGGGCTTTTTTTGCTTCAAATCCTTCGTGTGGCACTGGTTTTTTGATTGCGTGAATATCGTTGTCCAAAGCGAAAAGCCCCACTCAGATCACTGAGTGGGGCTTTTCTATATAACTAGCCTGACGATAACCTACTTTCACACTGGTTGCAGCACTATCATCGG